>TARA_R110001592_G_scaffold98754_4_pt1 | contig 17041 bp, 28 predicted proteins | sample TARA_R110001592 | Tara Oceans TARA_R110001592 (sample SAMEA4398387) | marine metagenome | biome: Polar Biome; feature: [SRF] surface water layer (ENVO:00010504); material: water (ENVO:00002006), including particulate matter (ENVO:01000060) such as... | depth 5 m
CCCCGTGACTACACTCACCAGTGCCGACTGCTGTGTCGTCGGATCCGGCAGGAGCATGAACCACTCCACTACTCGCCACGCTGATATCGACATCATCAGCATCATAAAGCGAGGTAGTATCCTCCACCTTAGAAATCTTTCCATTGTTAGTTCTGTCACGATTCTTCCTCGCCTGCTCTTCCGTTGTTCTGTTGTTCATGTCCCACATGTAATACACTACTTCTTTCCAAAGAATTTAGTTGCGCTACGCACGCCAAAAGAAGCGGCAACGATAACGCCCAAGGAATATTGATACCATTCAGGCATTGAGTTGAGTTGGGCGAAGCCATTTGCGACAACCTCTTCCATACCGGGAATAAACGCCAAGATCAGTGGTATGCTAAACAAAATTACTAGCCACTCGTCAGCCCACGAGTTGCTTTTACTTTTTGCCATCTCAAGATCCCAGTCGATCTCGCCTGTGGCTTTCTTCTGCATGACAACAGCTTCAGCCTGCGCCTTGGCAACCTTGGTTGCAGACACCGCCTTCTTCTCTTCGACCTTACCCTGTAGCCATGTACTAGCTAAAGAAGATATAGGACCTATCAACGCCGCTATCATTTTTTACCCTTTACCACGCTTTTCAAAGTTTTAGCTTGACCCGCATGCAGCTTAGAAGCTTTTTTAAGCGCCTTAACAACTTTTTTTATTTTTTTCTTTTTATTACCCGTAAGCATCAGCCACTCCTGTTCAGATTAGTTTTTAGTTTATTTGTCACGTAGCTTCTCCGTAAACACACATGACTTTATATCTGTGCGGAACAGGTGCCATCTGTCTTATGTCTGCCAGCATATAAACCGCTCTTATGTCACACTCTTGTTTGGTTTTGTATGGCCCATACATATCCGTAAATTTGACGCACGAATTAGCGACGTTAAGTGCACACGCTAATACAACAGCCTCAAACATTACCGATCCTTACTTAATGCCGCCTGTGTGTTAATACGATAGATATTAACATCGTTACGATCACCCGCTATCTGCTCCTGCAATCCTTGGCGTTGCTGTGCCAGTTCATACTGTTGCTGTAGCTTGGCCTGATCAATCTGGAAGTCCATAGAGTCGTTTTGCATCTTACGCTGTATTTCCTGCGTATCGTTCTGCAACTCCTGCTGACGGATCGCAACCAACGGATCCTCTTGCTGGGGTGGCTGAACCATAGGCATGATCTGCTTCATGATCTCTGTAACCTGCTGGGCAACAGCAGACTCAACTACTTCTGGTGCTACCTGCGGAACTTCTTGACCCACAGCTATCGACTGCTGTGCCGCATTCTCGAAGAACGCCATGATCTGATCCCGTGCCAGCATAGATACGTGCTCCTGTACGTGAGCCTGCAACAACAAGAAACCCTGCGGGTTGGCAGAGGCAACAGGTGACGACAAGAACATAGAGTGCGCCATGATGTGTGACTCATGATCCTGCTGTGGAAACGCCTGTGGCGGCATACCCTTAACAGAGTTTGCGTTCTCTGTCGCTGGATCAATAGGTTGTGGTGGCTGTGGCACTGGCAAAATACCGTCGATGTTCTTCACATCCAACGCATCGTACATACGACGATAGGCTTCGTACATGTTGTGCATCTGCGGGGCGGCTTGAGCCAACTGCAACTGTGTTTGTGCTAGCGACAAACGCTGTGACATAGAAAAGATTGACGGGTCACTGGCAGGTAACACATCAACACGACCATCAAAGTCCTGCGCCATAATCTCAGCAGGCATGTTCTGCCCGACAAAGTATGGATACGGCATTGGATTGTCGCTGAATACCTGCGCCAGCAAACGGAACTCTTGCTTCTGAGCATAGTGCAAACGCTTGTGAATGCTTGATATGATCTTCGAGCCTTGCTCGATCAGTGCAACGGTTGTTCCGACTGGGGCTTGTGAGTTGACGTCGGCAATTTTTGCGTCTGCAACCTGTGCAAATCTCCGCCCTGAATCGACAATAACGCCCAGTAATTGAGCAAGTGTCCCAGAAGGTTCCTTGTATGGAAGGGGCATAAGAGCATTCCGAAGATCACCACCGGGAGCATCAATATCACGAAACTCGCCGGGACTAAGCGGTTCATCATCATTGCGAATACGAACGCCACGGGCTTTAAAACCAGCAGGGAGATTAGAGAGCGTCCCCGCATCGATGAGTTGTCTAAGAATCGAAGTCGCGGCACGAGACAAACCCCCTATTGTATGCAACAAACCAAAACCGTAAAAGCCAAAGCCCGGCAAAAACTTATAGTGAACGAAGTATTGGCGCTTTTTCTTTAGGGGATCCACTTCCCGATAATTACGCACAATCGATAGTACCTTTCCCGAAGCATCGTCCAGAGTGACGATGTAGGGAAGCTTAATACCAGTTGGCTCGCCTTGCGTATCCATATCCTCAAAACCATCAAGGTCGAGGTCAGTGTGGATTTCAAGTAAGGTATATACGTCATCCGAATACGATGGACGAACGCCTTGAAGCTCATCTTCAGTTTGTTTAATAGGTCTGTCATCTTCCTCATCCGATGCCTGTAGTTCAATGTCACGATAAACACCTGCAACCTGCATCTTGCGCAGCTCGTTCTCAGTCATGCGAACAACATGTGTCACACGCTCGGCAGTGCCCAAGTCAGATGCAGAATAAGGTACAATCAAATCATCAGCAGGAATGAACTTAGATACAGCACGATCCTTGCCTGCGTCCTGATATACTTTCTTAAATGTAGAACCTGTCAGCGGTAGGTAGAACAACATCTGATCCGTGTCAGGATCAAACTCTTCCATCACTTCCGTAACCTGATAGTTCATAAAATCTTTTACACGCTGGGCTTGATCTTCACGAGCCGCGTCAGGTGTGCCAGCTATGTTCGTCTTCACAGGTCCGCCAGCAGGTATCATCTCTTTGTATGCCTGCGCCTGAAACTGCGTAACAGCCTCACTAAGCAACGGGTGGTGAACACCACTAGCACCCAAGAACGGAGCACTCCGCTCCTCGTAGTTAACACCCAGTAGCTTCATACCACTAGATATCGCGTCTTCCCAGTCAGACCGAGACTCACGATCATCGTCAACCTTGTCACGAAGGTCCGAGGACAAAGAACCAAGTTCGGAATCATCAAGAACCTCGGCTAAGTTAGCACTGTGGTCGTACATCTCAGTTTGGATCTCGAACCCCTGTTCTTCGCCCACAAGTTCTATGCCATCAGGTAGTTGATCCTCGGCAGGTAACTCTACTTGTATTTCTTCAGGCATCATGTCCGCTGGTCCGCCAGCGCCCATTGCCATGTCAACCATCTGTGGTGGTAGTGCCATTAAAAGGCTCCTTGTTTATCTTTTACGAATATAACTTAAATACGTTACCAATGCCAGACCGTAGGTCAACCTTGCCGCCAGCGGCCTTCTTTACAGGGGTATTGTCACTGATAACCCGAAGCTGTGGACGTTTCGGCTCCGGTATGCCAGCACCAGATATGCCAGCCTGATCCTTACCTACATAACTAGATATCGCCTGAAACACCTCGTCAGGCGTCATGTCGTCAGTTACCCCAGCCAAACGCTCTAACTCAGCCTGACTAGCCGCCGCATCAGCACGCCGTGTTACAGACTCAGCGTTTTTCAACTGCTGTTCCAATGCCGCACGGTTGGCCTGCCCCGCACGCCGAGCATCCAATGCCGCATCAAAACCAAAATCCTCGTTTATACCCTTGGATAAATCAGACAAAATGTCTTCCGTGTTAAACAAGTCAGCGTTAAACGTCCTGTTGTAATTGTCCGTAGTTACCCGAACAGCATCTATCAACGCATCAGCACGGCTCATACCCTGATCAACAGCACCCTCGAACTCGTCAATCACATTGTCCGTAAAATCTTTAGATGTGTACGGCGCATCCTCACCCATCTGACGACCTATCATCTCAAACGTAGCATCTAACTTCTTCGCCGCAGCTACGTCAAAAGCATCAGTTACCCCCTGAATCTCCATCTGCAAAGTCTTGGCGTCGCTAAGTTCCGAGGTTCGAGCTTCGTCAGCCTGCTTCTCTAACTTCATGTACTTGTCAGACTTGCCACCTACAACCTCGCCCACCTCGACATTAACCGTAGGAGACTTGTCCGCCATCAGTTGAGCCATACGAGGTAAATCCTGCATCCCCGCAGCTTCGTTAATGGCTTTAACTTCAGCGTCATCGAGAACACGAGTGACACGCATCTGCCCAGAAATAATCCAGTTACCGTCTCGAGCCTGCCCCTGTTGATACTTGTAGCTACCACCCATAGGTAACTCATCCGTAATCTGAGCCTCGGCGCGATTAATCTGTCCCTTACGAGGGCCTGACTTAACAATCGATGCTCGTGAGTCCGCAACACTTTGCAAGTCCACATCATCTGGAACTTCGACTTCAGCCCAAACCTGATTACGCCCACGAGTCTTCATCTTCTGACCCATAACTATTTCTACCGGGCCAATGTGAGTTGCAACTGGGAACTCACCCGAATGCCAGCCCGGACGAAGAGCCACAGCTTTTATTTTCTCCGCCTTAGAACCTTGAGGCAAGTACCCCTGTTCTATAAGCATGTCTCGCGTAGCCTGATCCGGAATAGCTATGCTGTCACCCGTCCCTGCTGATCCATCCCACTTCTTAGATGGCACATACTGCTTGCCGTTAGGCGCAGTAAAATTAAATGGTATCGTCGCTGTTTGCCACTCATTAATCTTAACCGGAGTCTTTGCATCCACAAACAAAGGATATAAGGTCCCAGTTTCGGGGTCCTGCTCGAAAAGTTTATAAGCCTTGCGAGTCTTGATAATCTCTCTAGTCTGCGCGGTTCCAGTACCCTTCTTCTCGATCCCCGAACCTCGGGCCTTGGTTTTTGTAACAGCTTGTTTGAAAAGACCAGCTAGGCCAGCGGTCTTAGCGTATAGGGCACCGGGCGCCAGAAGACGACCAATCATCTCCGGACGCACGTTACCCTCGGCATCCAGAAACTCGTCCGATAACTCAACGCCAGCTTTTTTGGCTAAACCACTAGCACCAAACTCTTCTTGAAACTTTTCCGAAGCTTTTTGGACAGCAGGATCAAGAGCCAGCGGTCCTTTGACACTCATCGCCGGAACGATTAAATCACCAACTAAACCCGGCAAGCCAAAGATCTCTTCCTTTACTAACCCCGAAGCAATCTTCGGCACGTCAGTAGCAATCCGATCACCCACATCAGCCAAGTTACCCATGCGCTTCTTAAAGCCTTGAGCAAATAACGCACGCTGTTCAGTAGGTGTGGGTTGTGCCATTACGCAATCCTCGTGGGTTTCTTCTTCTCGGGAAGCAAGATCTTTGAAAACCGATTGGGAACTAGCCGAACCTTGGGCTTAGTAATATTCCCTGTTGCGCGTCGGTGCCCAGTCCTCAAGTTCTTCTCCGTTCAAACTAATAAAGCCCCCTTGGCGAAAACGCATCAGAGCCATTGTCATACTATCACAAAAGTCATCATGATCGCCATTAGGAAAAGAAGCAACCTCCTCGATCACGTCTTCAGCAAACCTCTTACCAGCAGGATACCAAACCTTACCACCCTCAAATATAGGCGAAGCCATATGCATGCGCGTGGTTTTATCCATTCCACCGCCCCCCTTCTTACGACCGGGGCTAAATGTCAGGACAGGGAGGTTCAGTAACCTCATCTCGTCAGCCAAAGGTGTACCAGACGCTTTTGCCTCAATCAGCATCATATCCGGTTCCCAATACTCGTATTCTTCCTGTGCTATGGTCTTGAGTTCAGGAAAATTCCAACGACCCTTCTTAGCATCCAACATAATCAAATGCTGCTCGCCGTTGCTGTGAGGCTCAAACACACCCCATGTAGTTATCGCACTGTAGTCAGCAGTCTCTTTCTTGCTGAACGCAGTATCATAAGACTGAATAATATAGTCAAGCTTCGGAATATCTTCGTGCTCCCACTCCTGCCACCACTCGCGCTTTATCATCGCAGTTTCTTCGGACACAGGATTCTGTTGCCACTGCGCATTCCATTTGCCCGGGGACAACGAAGCTTTGACCTTTAATAATTCTTCTTTCTTCCAGAATTCTGGCCATAACGGCTGGTCAGATGGCATGATGGCCGGAAATTCTACGACCTCCCACTGGTCAGACATGATGTCGTTACCCTGCGCTTGCAGTAACCGACCAGTCAAATCCTTCTTTGACCACCTAGTCTGGACAATAATAATGGCGCCGCCCGGCTGAAGACGCTGTCGCGGACCAGATGTGTACCACTCATAGGTTCTATCGTAGGCAGTAGTCGATAATGCGTCCTGCTCCGAGTGCGGATCATCAATGATAATCAAATCGCCACCACGGCCAGTCATTGCCGCGCCCACCCCAGCGGCAAAGTATTCACCCCCCGCGCTAGTCTCCCACCGACCAGCAGCTTGGGAATCCTGTTTCAAGTCCGTTTTCGGAAAGACTTCCGCATATACAGGGTCAGCGATCAAGTCACGAACTTTACGACCGAATCTTACAGCAAGTTCAGTGTTCATGGTAGCCTGAATGATTTTTAACTTAGGATTTCGACCCAAGAACCACGAAGGCATCAAATAGGACGCAAATTCTGACTTGGAATGTCGGGGCGGCATGTTCACTATCAGGCGCTTCAAGTCACCCGAAGCAATCCTTTCTAGCTTTTCCGCAATGATTTTATGGTGACGACCAACTATGAACCCATCGTAGACATGATTTACGTAGTGCATAAAGCTTTCACGCGCTAAGTCGCGGGTTTCCAAACGCTTTAGCTGTTCTTCTAGCAAAAGCATTTCTCGTAGGTCGTCTTCGGGGATCGTGTCTAGTTCTAAGCTCATACTCGAACAATAATACATGCCAATGAATTTATCAATGCAGCCATGCCATGCCATTCTGTCAACCCCGTCCACCAAAATAAGGGGGTGCCCCCTAAAATAAACGCAAACCTGATACGCGATCGCGCCCAGTAACCCCAACAAAAACCGGGCTAACCTAAATTCGGCTACCAAGCTGCGCACATATATGCATTTTATTTGAGATAATCTCTTTTTATCTCTTGATTTATGGGATCGTATACCTATATATAATAGGTAACGAAACAAACAAGAGGAATTAATCAAATGAATACGAGAGATACAATCAAGAAAGCGCTTAAAGGTCGGATCATGACAATGGTATTCACTAAGAAAAACGGTGACATCCGCAAAGCATATGGACAGGTCGTCGAGAATGATCAGCGTCCTAGTGATGAATATCCAAACCTGATCACGTTCGTTGATTTTAGCGTCGGGGGTGTTAGATCAGCCGACCTATCGAACGGTGATTGGATCATCAAGTCCGGCGATACAGTAATGAGAAGGGGTTAGACAATGGGGGGGCATTGCCCCCCGACTGTCCGGCGGTCGTTCCGTCGCTGATGAGACCATGAAGGTCGAAACAGTCAAACAAACAATGGAGTGAATAAAATGATTAAGTATGCACATAACACGTATGAGAACGTAAACAAGGTCGAGGTTCAAGCTACATCAGACGGTGGCTATACGGTCTGGATCTATCATGATGATATTGTTTCCGGCGCGTGCTGGCTCGAGGGTGACAATATCGAAATCAAAGTGCCGGACGTCGTGCCCGTAAAGTCGGACGTCGTGCCCGTAAAAAAGCCCGTAAAGATTCGTATGGGTGTATCGACTATCAAGCGAGGCGTCGAGCTAATGAGTAAAGGTAGCTTTACCAAGAAGCAATTGAGCACGTTCTTGGGTTTAACTGAAAAGAGTGTTGCCACCCTGCTTGTCGATATCAAGCGCGTGGGTGAAGTGACAGTCGTATCGGAATGCCCAGTCGTGCACGGTCAACGTGCCGAACGTCAGTATTCAGTTAAGTAAACCATAGGGCAGGGATTCATTCCCTGCCCTTTTTTATAGGAGCAAAAAGATGTATGCAAAAAACATTACAGTAGATTGGAACTTGCCAAGCGATATTATGTTTATCGTTGAATTGCGGGACGGCTCAAAACGCACTTTTTATTTTGGCCAGCAGTCTGAGACATATGCATATCATATCCTGTGGGACGCCGACGAACATTATGGACAGGATAACCCGTGGCTAGGAATGACTGTGACATATAAGACAAGCATGGTCACGGCTATCTCAAGATGCTTAAAGGTTCTTGAAGCTGAGTTTTCGGAATACGCAAAAAAATAAACCCTTGCCTATACCGGATATCCGGTATAGGCTTTCCCCATAGTCATAAAGGAGCAAAACATGACGCAACGTAAAACAAATCCATTCGGTAAATCGACCACCAAGTATGAACCATACGCCGTCTATCGCGGCAATCAGGGATTCACTTGGTGCATTCTCAAAACATACAAGCGTCCGGACAAAGAAGCGTCCGACAAGCATGCAAGGTGGTTCACCTTTACGACGTCCGACTATTGTCCGGAAGGTGAATTCGGAGACGCCTATGCCGGAGAAATTCGGCAATTCGGCAGACTGTCTGCCGCCACGGATGAATGGCGCGAACATTATCCGAACGGATAATCGAATCCACCGCACGGGGTGGTAATACCGTGCATTCCTCCCTTGAGACTCACCCGACAAGCTATAAGCTTGTCGGGTCTTTTTATATATAGAGGGGCGCAGGACGCAGGACGCAGGACGCAGGCCGGGTTAACTAAAATCCGGTTGACCGCGCTGCTGCGCTTGCTGCTGCGCGATATATACAAAGGCGCGGCCGGGAAGATATGCGCGGCCGGGAAGATATGCGCGGCCGAGCGTATGGGATTATCTTATAATAAATGTTTGCATAGCTTGGTTAATCCTATATAATCCTATGCATAACAACGAGAGGAAAACAAAATGAACAAGATCGATGATATGAAGATGCTTTCGGGCACCAGCAAAATGCCCTGCAAATCAATTAGTCGAAGCGCATATTTATGCAACGTAGGTATGAAGCTCAGAAAGATTAAAGGTAGCACATGCCATAACTGCTATGCATGCAAAGGCATGTACAATATGCCCAATGTTAAAAACGCTATGGAACGTCGTGAAGAATTCTTCGACGCTATCGATTTCGTGCCGCGCATGGCACGGTTAATCATGCGATTGCGTCCGGTTGAATTCCGTTGGTTTGACTCGGGCGACGTGCGCGATGTTAAAATGTGCAATGACATTCTAGACGTATGCGAGGCAACGCCGAGCAAAATACATTGGATTCCGTCGCGTGAATATAAGATATGGGGCGACGTTTTGAAAACCCGTGACCTGCCGGACAACGTCACGTTGCGAATGTCCGCCCATATGATCGACGGTGCACCGTCGCAGGGCTGGCAAAATACCAGCACAGTTGCGAGCAATGACGACAATGTGCAGGGCTGGTCATGTCCGGCGCCATTGCAGGGCGGAAAATGTGCCGATTGTCGCGCATGTTGGGATCGCTCGGTTGCCAATGTCACTTATCATCAACACTAGGGGAAACATCATGCCAAAATATATAACAGCCAAAGATGGCGACGTAATGCGAGAGATTGCATTGCGTCACATGAACCAAGGCGACCTTGTCAAGCGCAAGCCAGATGCCAAAGCGGTCTATGTCATCAACCATAGGAACCGCGCAACCAAAGATCGAGTCGCAGAATATAGCCTATCCGACTGGCACGACATGAACCGCGAAATTTTCTTAAAAGAAGACACCGTTGTCTATACTGATTTCACATTCTAGCCATTGCCACAGCCTCATAGGCTGTGGTAACTTCAATCATTGTCTAGCTCCATGACAACTAGGGCGCAGGACGCAGGGTTTTTTGTTTGTTTTTTTCCCAGCGCCTGCGCTCTTTTTATATTAAGTCGCAGGACGCAGGACGCAGGACGCAGAGCCACGCACAGATAGCCTTGGCACGCAGGACGCAGGGCAATCCCTTCAAGTCACCATCATATAAAGCCGCAGGACGCAGGACATCGATCCCCGAACCTTGGAACTTGAACGCAAAACCTCCGTCAAACAAAAGTACATCACCCTTCGAGGGGTCGTGTAACAAGAAAAAACTCACGCCATTACAGCGAGAATGCCCCAGATGCCACGCAATCTGTGACTTGTTAACCGTAACTCGGTTACTTTTAATTATTTTTAACTCAAGCCAGATCGGGACACCATCGAGGCACATATAAACGTCCGGCATCCCTTCGCCAGCGCGGTTTTCAATCCGTTGGTAATGACTCTTTTTCGGTAACTTCTGCTTCAATGAGGTCGATAGTGCTTTCTCTGTCTTTGGCATCTTTAACAACCTTCATATCATCTAGGCTTGGGTGCTGTTTTCTTATGTCTGCTAGTCGTGCGACAATCTCTTCACGCGATAGCTTATCAAGCTGGTGGACGTGCTGTTGTTCTCGCCTGTCGATAGTTAAACCACCTAAAGCGGATCGTATCTTCTCAGCGTTGATAGCGGCAGAGAATTGCCCTTCGGTCTCAGCGTTGCGTGACAGTTCATCCAATCGCTTTAACTGTCCAAGCAGGGTGACACCATACTTGCGCTCTCGATCCTGTCGTAGTTCTTTTATCAACTCGACAACAAGCGGATATGACTTTCCGTTTAACAGCTTTGATGCGTGTTGTGCGGCAGAGTCTTCGGCATACCCAGCCAACCTTGCACACTCTGCATTACTATGTCTGCCATCGACATAGTATCTAGCAAATTCTCTTTGTCTGTTTGTCAGCCCAGATGGGCGTCCAGCAGGATTAGGCAAAACAAAATCTCCTATAGGTTTTTCTGTGGGTTTTTACTTTCAAATTCAAAAAAGCATGCGCGAACGTATTTATAGCCCTATGAAGTGGAACGAATGGAACGAAGTGGAACGGGAATAACGTAATAAAAACAACACTCGTTCCGCTCGTTCCGCTCGTTCCACCATATTTCAAAAATTTTTTCAAAAAACTTTTTCCTGTGGAAAACACTATATGAACATCACTTTCTTAAAAATAATCCTTGCATCTATGGGATAAGCTAGGATAAGGTATCTTATATCACAGTGTACCGCATGGGATTCACCGTAACAAGTACCAAGGTTCGAGGTTCGGGAATCGAGTACCAAGCAACACTAAACATGAACCGAGTCAAAAGGAGTAATGACATGGCGTTCAATAAACAAGTAGTGAATAAAGTTCGTGAAGATTTGAAAGAGCATCTATCCACATTCTTCAGAGCAGGGTTACCTGATCTTGAGTTTCACGTAGGCAATGCATCCTATCGTGATGATCGTATTACCTTCAAGCTTGAGGTTAAGATTGCTGGTTCTGAGTCAACTGAGATGCAGGACTTACGTGCTTGTGCTGATCTGTATCAGCTTGATCTTGATAAGGTGCAAGGCACCTACACATTGGGCGGTTATCGCAAACGTGCTCGTAAGAATCCATTCATTGTAAACTGTTCAAAGACTGAGAAGAACTATGTCATTACGCATGACGTGGCTGTTCGTTGGTTTGGTAAGGAGTCTGCTGATGTCTAGGCACAACGTACAGGATGAGTATTACGAGCAACTTGTGGGTTCAAAGATCGCTCAGTTTTGGACGAGTGACGATGGCTTTCCGACATTTGGTTTGGTTCACCCCGAGCATGGTGCGATGGTCATCGAGGTCAGTTGTGATCCCGAAGGCAACAACGAGGGTTTTCTGTTCATTAGTGATGGGAGCGAGTCATGAACGAGTACGAGGTTGAAATCAGGGCGACTGTCACCAAGACAGTTCGCGTGTTTGCCACCAACAAGGCTGATGCCATTGAGGTTGCGAATGACGAGTTCACAGTTCTGCACACAGGCGATCCTGAGAAGTATGAGCAGGACACACTAAATATTTCAGAGGTGCCATCATGAAGGATAATACTTTGAAATTATTGTCGGTGTCATTGACAGCACCACAATGGAACGTGCTCGAGGTTGCCCTTGATAGGTACATCGATGAGCAGATTGATGACGGTAGCGATGATGCCCTTGTTTACGCTAGGAAGGCTGGCATCGTGAAGGCTTTGTTAGAGCACGAGTTGATGAGAGCGGGAGCAGGACAATGAAAGTTCTTTCTATGTTTGACGGTATGTCATGTGGGCGGCTAGCACTTGAACGTGCTGGCATCCCTGTCACCAAGTATTATGCATGCGAGATTGACAAGTATGCAAAGAAGGTCAGTCAGGCCAACTACCCTGACATCGTGCAACTTGGCGACGTCACCGGATCAGGGTTCAACAACTGGGTGAATGCTGTTGCCTTTACGGGCAAGATCGATCTGTTGATTGGTGGCTCACCCTGTCAGGGGTTTTCGTTTGCAGGGGCAGGGTTAAATTTCGATGACCCTCGAAGCAAACTATTCTTTGAGTTTGCCAAAGTATTTAAAAGACTCAAGCCAAAGTATTTCCTGCTTGAGAACGTGCGTATGAAGAAGGAAAGTCAGGACATCATAACGCGGATCATGGGTGTCGAGCCTATCGTCATGAATAGTAATTTGGTTTCGGCGCAGAACCGTCACCGCCTATACTGGACGAACATTCCCTTTGATGGCTTGCCCGAAGATCGGGGTATCAAGTTGCGTGACATCCTCGAGCATGGGTGCACCGACAGAGAGAAGTCGCATTGCATTGATGCGAACTACTTCAAGGGTGGTAACCTGAGAACCTATTTCCAGAAGAACCGCCGACAGTTGGTGTTCAGCAAGGATGGCTTATGCCACATTGCTGATGCTGATCTGAAGGGTCATGGCTACAATCGCAGAGTCTATCATCCCGATGGCAAGGCACCGTCTCTGGCGGCGGCATCAGGGGGCAACCTAGAGCCGAAGGTTCTATGGCCAGCGTCCATTGTCGGACGCCGGATCAACGAGGATGGTGTGCGTAAGGATTACGACAAGGATGTTCCTATCACGCAATGCCTCGAGGTGCATGAGGTTGATAAGGCTCGATGCCTATCGACTGTGGAGAAGGATACCTTGTTGTCTGATCTGCCCGAGGGTCGTTATCCCGAGGCTTACAGTCCTGACATGAGGCTTGCATGGCGCAAGCTAACGCCGACAGAATGTGAGCGGTTGCAGACTATACCTGATGGCTACACTGATCATGTGTCGAACACCCAGCGTTACAAGATGCTTGGCAATGGCTGGACTATCGATGCGGTGGCTCACTTGTTTAAGGGGATGCGTAATGAGGATTAAGCTTCACACCATAACCTTGAAGAAGCCGATAATAAGTCGGGTTCTTCATCTCCGGATTAACCACAGGGCATGGTTGAAGGATGCCCTATCCAAACCAATGAGGAAAATAAAATGATAAAACGTTTAATTCTAATGAAGGTGGATGAAACCACGCTACATCCTGATCACGATGAACTACTTTATCTGGTCGGTTCTAGCTTCTCGATGTACGAGCGCACTCTGACACGCGGTGATAAGCACCGCAAGGTCACGCATATAACTGAGGTGACTAATCAGTATGGCTGGTTTGTGGCAGAGCCTATGGAAGAAATCATGGACATAATGTGGGGTAGAAATGGGTAAGGTAAAAGCGTGGGTCATGGACATGGAAGAAGATGCCATCGACATGACCGTTGAAGAATGGACGGACAAGCATGGTGAAAGCCTGATCGAAGTCTATCACGAGGCTCGTAGGAAATATGCGGATATAGTAGGGGGCGAGCATGAGTAACGTACAAAGATACTCGGAAGATATTTTGTTGCGGAATACTAACTACAGATTGCGTGGCAGAGAAACATGGATCGATGTCAAAAATCTTTGCGTCAAGTTTACTCGTGAAGATTTGGGTATTTCGATATCGATTTACCCCGAGGTCGATGAAGGTTTTGGCGAAGCACTTGGCTCACTGTATGTGGCCTTTGCCGATGTTCCTGAACTGGTTGAGGATGCAGAAAATCCTAGAAAAAATATCCAGTACAAGCGACGGACGGGTAAGAATTTTAGCTTAACTAAATTTATGAACAACAACTAAGGAGCAAGACTATGGGTAGAACTAAAATGGTTGAGAATATGACTGACGTAGAACGTGCGGAGCATTATCAAAAGATACGCGATGACAGGGATGAGCAACTGCGTGTGTCGGCTATGCATTTGGATGACGATCAACGCGAGGCGATCAAAGAGGCTCGTGACGTGCTTCAAAGGGTCGTTCAGTGCTGTCATGAAATCGGTGACGTGTGGATGTCCGATGTCAGTAAGATGGAGTCAGCTTACTATACGCTGAATAACCTATTTCCGTTGGGTGACGACTAATGAAGTGGGTGCTAGTCTTGGTTGTCTCTTTTGGCAGCGGAGATTTTGAAACAAAAATACTGGGCGGCTACGACACTGTCGCCCAGTGCCACGTCGCCATAACTGAATTAACTTGGGGTGAGACAATGCCCGTTAATGAAGGTATCATTTGTATGACGGTAGATAAGTGAGGTGCAACATGAACGCAAACAGACTTTATAGATCCATGTTGGTGGCAAAACAATATGAACCAGATCCGAGGATCGAGGAAGTAGAAGCGACAATCGAGTTCGTCAGAGGCATGGGTCAGATGTTGATTGAAGAGCCATACCAAAGTCCTCATGTCAGGAAAAGCGGTGTTGGTCACCAGTATTACACGGATAGGTGGAGAAATACCTCGGCCATTCCGCCGAGGAAAAAACAATGACTGAATTCCCGGCAAATCTATTGGGGCGCAGGATTAATGGTAGCTTGAAACGTGATAAGGAGACGCAGGATGCAGGATGATCTTGCAAGATCCCACACCATAATCTATCATAACAAAAAATGTCAGCGATGCGATGCGCGAGCGGACGTTTATCATGGTGCTGAGTTGTTATGCACACCTTGTTACTTTGAGGAGATTAAAAATGAGTCCGGAAAAGAAAGACTGGAAAGATACGGTGTCACCCTCATTCGTTAATGCGGCGTCGCCTAGTTCTGAGCCTATAGAATGGGCAGAGGCAGTGTCAATTATCGATAGCTGTGTTCATGATGTCATTGCAAATTCACCTGATGATGATGAGCAGGGTCGATTGATGATCGCATGGTCGAGAATGCTGCGGGGATAAAATGAAACAAAGAAATCCAAACTGGCGAAGCATTCGCCAGCATCATGTTGTGCCTGACAAACGGTACAAGACAAACAACGAGATAGAATTAAAGTTGTGTCGGTCTGAGTTAAGCTTAGAGATGTCACTAAAGGACGTATGTCCGAGGTGCGGGAATTCTGGTCGGGTGGAAGTGCATGGACATATCCAGTGCACACGCTGTAAAAGTGTAATAGATGATTGCTGTCAAGGAGAATGCGCAACATGAGTAATGTAATAAGCTTTCCTGCTAACAGGGTAGAGAAAACGCTGGAGCCAGTGTCCAAGGTATGTGAACTGGCGGCAGACAACTTCAAGGACTTAATTATATTGGGTCAGAACAAGGAAGGCGCAGTGCAAATGGTTACAACCATTCACGACCCGGCAGAGATATTTTGGTACATGGAAGCCGCAAGGTTCGGCATCATGTTGGGTGGAGAAGACGACGAAGAATAATATAGGTGGAGCTATACAATGAAATTTAATTATAAGACTGAGCCGTATGCGCATCAGCATGAGGCGTTGGTAAAAGGTCACGAGCGCACAAGTTATGCGTACTTCATGGAGATGGGTTGTGGAAAATCCAAGGTACTTCTCGACAACATCGTCTGGCTATATGAGCAGGGTAAAATCGACACTGCCGTTATCGTCGCTCCGAAGGGGGTGTACCGTAACTGGGAGATTAGCGAAATACCGGCTCATTTCCCAGACAACATTCAGTGTGAGATATATGTATGGAGTGCGAGTCCAAACAAGAAGCAGGCCGAAAGACTTAAAGATGGCATGCAGAAGCGTGGTGTCTTGCGCATCTTTCTGGCGAACGTGGAAGGTTTCGCATCAATTAAGTTGCCGAAATTCGTGGGCGCATTCACAAAGAACAGCACATTCCTTCTTGCTGTCGATGAGTCAACTACAATCAAGAACCCCAAGGCCAAGAGAACGAAGGCTCTGGTCAAGCTTTCTCAGGACGCCACATACAAGCGCATACTTACGGGGTCACCTGTTACAAAGTCACCGCTAGATCTGTACGCACAATGTGGGTTCATGGATAAGAAGCTGTTGGGGCATGACTCTTACTATTCTTTCCAAGGTAGGTTTGCAATTACTCGAACCCAGCGCATGGGCGCTCATTCATTTCAGCAAATAGTCGGGTACAAGAACCTAGAGGAACTGTCTGACAAGCTACGGACATTCTCTTATCGTGTGACCAAAGAGGAAGCACTGGATCTGCCGGACAAGATATACACCACCAGAAATGTCGGACTAACTGAGCAACAGCTAGACTATTATGCGTCCATCAAGTCTGCCGCAGTGGCGATCCTAGAGGACGGTGGCTTGGTCACCGCTCCGGCGGCTATGACACAACTACTCAGGCTTCAACAGGTACTGTGTGGCCATGTAATGACCGATGATGGCGAGATGGTTGAGGTGCCTACCAAGCGGCTACAGTCGATGGTTGATTGCATAGATGAGATGACAGGCAAAGTTATTATCTGGTCGCGCTTTCGTTACGACATCAAGAAGATCACGGAGACCTTGAAGAAGATCCACGGTTCGAGTTCCACGGTCAGCTATTTCGGGGACACGAGTGAGCAGGATCGTATTGATGCGGTGCAATCATTCCAGCATGGCGAGGCTAGGTTCTTTGTGGCTAACCCGCAGACCGCAGGGTATGGACTTACGTTAACGTCGGCAACGAACGTGATCTATTATGCCAATGACTTTAATCTTGAGACTCGGGTTCAGTCTGAGGATCGGGCACACCGGATTGGTCAGAAGCATTCGGTTCTGTATGTAGATCTAATGACGAAGAATACGGTGGACGAACACATTGTGAAGACGCTACAGGGGAAGATTGAGTTGTCTGCTCAGACTCTTGGAGAAGAAGTGAAGAAATGGTTGGAACTTTCCCCCCGCCG
>TARA_R110001592_G_scaffold17510_2_pt1 | contig 17037 bp, 30 predicted proteins | sample TARA_R110001592 | Tara Oceans TARA_R110001592 (sample SAMEA4398387) | marine metagenome | biome: Polar Biome; feature: [SRF] surface water layer (ENVO:00010504); material: water (ENVO:00002006), including particulate matter (ENVO:01000060) such as... | depth 5 m
ATAATTGATTGCGTATACGATGATAATAATTTGTTTGCTATCACAATACTCAAAAAATCTTTGGTGGTCTTGCATGATGAATTGCATGAAATGAATGACCGAGCAGAAATCATTGCTTACAAAACAGGCGGTCGTGGTGAATTATCCGATGGTGAACATGATTACTATAACTACCTAATATCCGCTATCCGTGATTGTAACAAAAAAATTACATTATTGGAGGAGTTGGAATGAACATATTCTTCTTACACGAAAGGCCCATGATAGCGGCTCAAATGGTTTGTGACACCCACGCAAGTAAAATGTGCGTTGAAGGTGTGCAAATGCTTGTCAGTGCTTTACTTATCAACGGCGCGCCCCCAGAAAAAATGCCAATCACAAAGACAACGGGAAAGCCTCACAAGGGAGGCTACAAACACCACCCGTCTACAATTTGGACTTCTACGACCCTCGCAAATTGGATATGGTTGTACGACCACACATGGGCGTTGTGTAGAGAATTTGAATTGCGATACGGGCATAAACATTACGCTCGACAACAATTAGTACATTTAACGAAACACATTAAGTGGAGTCAATACCTAAACAACAGCCCACAAACACCTATCGCTCGATGTTTCAACCAATCCAAAGGACTCAACATTGACTTGCTCGACACTAACATTTATTCCGATGTCGAAGCATACCGACAATTCTACATTAGAGACAAAAGTAATATCGCCAAGTGGGAAAAGGGAACGACGACTCCGACATGGTGGATTGAAGCCTTTCAATGGGATAGGGAGTGACGGCGTGAATAAGAAAAAATGGAAAGTGCTTCACAAAAAAATGGGCTGTCTTGAATGTAATGAAACTTGGTGGGATTATGAAAAACCTGCGTGTGAATGCGTGGAGGTGACGGCGTGAACTGCCAACACGATTGGTCAAGTGGCTACCAAGATGAGCGTGATGGAGTGCCTGTTACAATCACCCAATGCGAAAAGTGCTTCATAAGATGTATTCGTGTGACAGGAAGAGGTCGCTATTGGATGGTTGAAGAATGACAACTTGGATGATGAATAACGCTAAGTGGCGAGCCGAAAGAAACAACGGTATCGCCGTTCTGTCTCTCTTCGACGGCATGAGTGGTGCGAGAGTGGCTTTAGAGAAAGCAGGTATTCCCGTAAAAGTATATCATTCTTCGGAGATTGACAAGTATACTTTACAGATAGCCGATAAAAATTATCCTCAAGATACGAGGCATCGTCTCGGAGACATCCTCGAATGCTCTTTCACCGATGAAATAACATGCGACCTTCTCATTGGAGGGTCGCCATGTCAAGACCTATCATCATCGAATGTTTGGAGTGAAAAGCGTGGGCTTGGAGGAAAGAAGTCAAGTCTCTTTTGGGAGTATGTTCGGGTTTTTAAGGAAGTTAAGCCGAAATTTTTTGTATTAGAAAATGTTGGCTCTTGTCGCAAAGAGGATAGAGACACCATATCGCGTGAACTCGGAGTCGAACCTGTCCGTCTCAACAGCAAATTTTTCTTACCCCAAAACAGAAACCGTTTGTATTGGACTAACATACCATTTACTGTTCCGGTAAAACCATTACACGATAAAACCATGCAGGATTTGTTAGAGACAGACACCGATGACAAATACCACCTCTCGGAGAAAATGCGGGATTGTGTTATGAAACCGGCAACGAAAGGTTGGGTTTCCGGTAAAATGGAGACTGATTTAGCGATTGCTCGACCGATTACTGCGACGATGTTCAAAATGCACCGAGCCGACACCGACAACTATATTACTACGGACAAGACACCTCAAAACAAGACGAACCTCCGTAGACTCACACCGGTTGAGTGTGAGAGGCTACAAGGTTTTGAAGACAATTATACTCAAGGTGTTAGCGATACGCAACGATACAGAATGCTCGGAAACGGATTCACCACTGATGCTATCGCTCACATATTGAAAGGAATGCGGAGGACATTATTATGATGAAAAAAGGAGAAAAGAAAAAGATACAATGCAAATGCGACGACGACTGTTGGACTGTTCACCTCATGGGTGGCAAACCACACATCCTGAAATTGACTTGTATTCAATGCGGAACCACTATCAAATTTAGAATGGGGGGAAATGAATGAGTAGAGCAACCGGCCCAAACCGAAAAAAGAATATCGCTCTCAAACGCCGTATGGTTCTCATCCTAAAACAGTGCGAAGGGCGACCTGTTTCGGCAAACGAAATGATTGGTCTACTGATTGACAGTGGGTTGAGCCAACGATACATGAAAAACGCTGTTGGTTTAGGCTTAATACTAAAAAACACGGCAGGTGTCGCTCGATATACTACTAACTTCGCAGACTGCGGAGGGCAAACCTATTCAAGTTACGGCTACCACCTTGAAGATGAGAAGGCATTCGATGAATGGCTTGTCTCGAAAGGCTGTTGAAATTAAATGCGTATTGGTTCGTGGATATTTACGAGAACAGAAGACATATTCGTAGAATCTTATTTCCCCTATTCTAAAAAGGGAAAGAATACTATTTTTCAACCGTACATCTATTTGACCTGTAATTCGGGTAGAATAATACTACACGGAAAACGCTCTCTATGGTCGCTTCTTGACGCTATGTTCCCAGATGACCCTTTGCCTCGAAAGATGGTCAATGAAGACCTTAAAGACCCCTTTATCGGCAAGGATTTACTCAACGGTCTGTTCGCAGACACAGACGCTTGGCCTCACCTCCGATTACATGTGAGAACAGGAGATTGGGTGAACGAAAGAGGTAAACCAAATCAAGGAACATTTGTGATGTCGGCAACCGCTTCGTCGTCGGACTTCGACACGACTCCTTCTCTACTTATGATTGAGAAAGAATTCCCTGAATCATACATCATGCCCTTTACCCTTAATACTAAAACAAGACTAATTACTATACCCGCATTAGTAATTCCTTTAGTAGAGGATTTGCAGATGAGGGTTGTTTTGACTGACGCTTTTCTTGGAAAACATATTATTTTTTCTTTGATTGAGAAAAACAATTCCGGTTTCCGGCCAAAAACGCTTGACTATTTACCGGTTTCCGACACACTTTCTTTGCTGTCGAATATCGGGGATAGATTACAGACACTTGAAAAGGTTAGAAACATGAGTTACATTTGGCCTAAAAACAATCCTCTCGATTCAGGAATGAGATATTATGAGCGTGATGAATTAGAATATCGGAGGTTTATTTCATCCCCTTCGTTTAATTCTTTCAATTCTTGATACAATCCTAAAAAGAATAAATTGTTCGCAGTCATGCCTTTTTATTTATTCTTTTATTGTTTCATAGGGGTAGAACGGAAATCCCCTGTATACTACTACTACCTAATAACTACTTTTCTTAAACCTCTATGAAGGAATAAAATAATTAAACATATAGGCTCGCAGTCCATCGTTTTATTCTTTCTACGGTATGGCAATTAAGACAAACAATGGTATTATATAGGATGTCCTATACTCTTTACTTATGGGTAGAGACAACCAACAGACGAAGGCGAGGATTACTGAAAGGATTCGTGCAATACTTTCCGACGGGCCACTTCGTAGCGACGCTATTTACAGCATTATGTATGAAACATACGGGCATGAGAAGTGGAACGGTCTTGGCACAGTAGCCACCATGTCTCAAGTGATGAGGCAGTCGGGAATGTTCCGCCGAACCCATTGGGAAGACCGACACGGTTCACACTACGAAGGTTCGATGTCGGCAAGCCAATTAAAGAAGGTCGGTGTAACCTTGAACATTTGGTCGGTGTGGTCTAACAAAACAATGAATGAGATTATTTCACCGTTCCTTACCAAGACTCACACTCGCAGACTCATAACTCGAATGCCCGCATCAGTCCGTGAAGCATACAACCAAGCACTTGTGGCAGGTGAAAAAAAATGAGTAATTGGACTGAACATTTCAAATCCTTAGATGTCATTTGGCGTAAGGAATCACATACCTTCTCCCCTAAAGTATGTTACATTTATGTTCAAGGTGAATTTGGTTTCTTACCATACATTTGTGCTTCGGGTTTAGCCGGAAAAATAACACCGGTATGTGAAATCATGTCGGAGAACATGAGCGTAGAACCTTTCAACAGATTACCGAACCCTGTTCCTCCGTCGTGGGGCATAACACAAATCGAAAAGAATGTCGCCCTGCTATCCATCAACCACCACTACCCTATGGCTATGATGCCCGACTCCAACCCTGATATTTGGGGTAAGTCTTACACTTTGATGAGAGACACTTTACAATTCCTTGCTCAACACGGTTGCCAACAAATTGTTTTTGTCACATCAATGACAATCACCGAAGCAGAACAACAAGCAGATTTGTATGTGTACGACATAAAGAATAACATCCATCCCGAATCACCGTTGATGCTCGCTCTCCCTGCGTGGGCCATGCCTTACATGTGGGATGGTATGGGTAAAGCCGCAACCGTTCTTGCAGTCAGTCAAGACGAAGGGCAATTCATAGACATGGATGCTTACAAATTGTTACGGGAATACTTAATCGCAGTCGGACTTGACTACGACGATACTCATGCAGAACGCACGATGAAGATGGTGCAATTGGTTCAACAAGCATACGACCAAACAACAGCACACGAAGGCTTTGGTGGGAGTGATTTACAATGACCGGAATAATAGACCGTGTGGTAAAATTCGCACAAGACAATTACTATGTTGATGTCGAAGATAAGATACCAATTTTCATTTGTTCAATCGGCGCACACATCTTCAACGCTATCAACAAGTGTAGCCGGTGCGACTTCGACCCTGCTACCAACGCACAATTCAACATACCTAACTGTCCGTTGCGACATCAATTCGCACCCATCTACACCCCAATGTCACAATTGGCCGACACTCGACTTCACATACTAATGCGTGGAGAGAAAGGTTCGGGTAAAAGTATTCTCATCAATTTGTTCTTGGCAGAAGGTACAGGTCTACTCTACTCATCAAGTGCTATGACCGACGGTATAGGTTTCCGAACCATGCTTGGCCCTAACTCCATCACCGAAGCCGGTATGTTTGGCTCGGTAGACGAAGAAGGTGATATTATCGGTCGCCCGTTGGCGAGAGAGATGTGTGGGGGTTTCTTAGGGTTTGAAGAATCGTCATCCCTGACAGACGCAAACAAGAAAGACCACAGCGTAGACATGAAGAATCAATTACTCACCTCCCTCGATAACGGTCGGGTGAACAAAGCCATGCGTAGTGGTTGGGTCACTTACAATACCCGCTATACTATGTGGGGTGGAACGCAACCTGCCCGTCTCGAAATGGAGTCCGGTCTTGACCGTCGTTTGTTCATCATTGACATAGAGATGTCACCGGAAAAAGAGGCCGCATACAAAATAGCACAGCACAAACAATCCAACATGACAAGAGAACAACGGGCCGACCTTGCGAGTGAGTCTATCGCTATCCGCAATTGGATTAACACCCGAATGCTCGACGCTATGTTTGACCCGCCATCCGGTGTGGTCTTTGCGGAGAGTCTCGGTGATTGGTTGAACCGACCCGACATCCGTTCATACGAGGCCGACATCTTCCGTCGTCTCGCTATCGGCTACTCGATGATGAAAGGTGAATGGGTTGGCAACAAACCACTTGTCATTGAATTAGATGTTAAATTACTTTCGCTCTTAGAATCCGCACTCATCATGCGTCGTTCTGTTATGGACACCGAGGTTCGTCTCATCAAAGATACTTATTGGATGCAAGACATCACACGCTCTACCCTGCTCAAAGAGATTAGCAGAATAATAACTAACGGAGATTACACCTCCGCTAAGAGATGGATTGGGGAAAACCTTGAAGGGCAACCTTGGTATGCAGAATACATACCGAAGGGTAAGGGTCGTGGTCGGCGTGGTGTGATGTGTCGCATCGGGCCGCTAACAGACCCCGAACAAATCAAACAGAAGTGGGGGTCGAAAGATGAGAACAAGGAATGAGATTGAACAGCGACTTGCCGGTGAATACAACGCCTTGACGATTGACACTCTCCGATGGGTTTTAGATAATCCTGAATGTCCGATGTGCGGAATTGGTACACGGAAAGATTTGGAGGTTGGTGTTCATTCGGGAGAAGTCACCACATTATATTTAGAGGAAAAGTACGCTTGGCCTGTTGGTACAGTTATGACTCACATGGATGAACATGTAGATTATGACCCAGAAGAAGCACAGCACATGGAAAGAATGCGAGGGGAGAGCATAGACACGCTCACCAGCGCACAGGATATTGTCTTCCGTCTGTTGGGGTGGCTCGATGAATTGGAGGCCATCAAGGACTCCACAGGAGGCATAACATCGGAGTGGGTTGCCGACGCATCTAAATTGGTTGCTCAAGCAAACACCTCTCTCCGACTTGTCGGACAACTCAAGAAAGAAATTGGAGTAGACTCTCAATTACTTTTAGCGCAAAAACAAATGGATTCAGTTATGGGTATTTTAGTAAACAGTCTTCGCGATTCACCGCACCTCTTAGACGACATCGAATTTAGAATCGCTACTCTCAAACCACCAACACACACTATCGAATACACGGGTGATGACTGATGAAACAGTGGCGTAACAAATCCCACAAAACCCTCTACTCTCGACGCATTGAGAAGGTAGAATATCCAAGACTGATTGACGCTATGAAAGATGACTTCGTAGATGCTTTGATAACTGACAACGGAATTACTTGGTCGGTGAACGATTACAAAGTTACCCGACAATCTGTTAGTGATGCTTGGGGTTTGTCTTACGCTCAAATGACTCGACTTCAAGATTACATCTACGAGAATGACCCTTGGTATGCGGAGAGAGAATAATGGGAATAATAATACTGACTGCCGATGATTCACCATACCGTTCGGGTAATGTCATTGAGTCGAGAGGTTTGAAACATCCTCCGACAGCACCCGACACTACCTATCTTGTTCACCAAACAAAGATAACGGAAAAAGAAATAACGCATTGGTTGGGTCTTGTTCCTTATCGTTTGGTTTTTGTTATCAACAAATTACCTAAATTAAAAAAGGAAACCAAAGAAGAAATAATAATAGACAAGAGCCTCAACACAAAAAGCGGCCATAAGAAGGAGATTGATGCCCTGTTCAGGTGGGGCGACCGTCGAAGGGTTCACACTTTGTTCGCCGGAACACCTCTCCCTTTGGCATTGGCGTTTGTGAGAGTGAATGATAAAAGAATAGAATTGTGGCGCACTCTTGCGAAAGTCACATTCACGCTACCTCCCGAATATGCCGAGGCCGTCTTGGTCTACGGAATCAAACCGACGAACAAATCAGTGGCTTGGCCTAACAAATCTAAGAAGGATGATGAAGCACCACCACAATTTAGGAACTCCGATAAGTATTGGCGTAACATTATTGCTATCCAACCGAAGGTGCGAAACCAAATCCGAACTCAAACACCGGACAAAGCACCGGAGATTATGAAAAAGAGAATGGAGAAAACGCATGAGTGGTTTTAGCATAATAGTAATTGTCATCTGTCTTTTAATTCTTAGACACTATTACTCTCTCCAAGTAGCGGAGGCTCAAAGAAGATTCATCATTAAGGTCGGGTTCGATACTGTAAATTATCACAACCGAATCGAAAATACTGATGAGGATTCTACGGCAGGATTTGATTGGGTCGTTAGTAATAATACGGAAAACAGTCTTTCTGTTTGGGATGACTAAGCATTTTAACTTTACGGCAACTTTAATAAGCAACCCATGAAACAATTATACGATGAGTGCGACGAACCGACGAGTCCGGCGCGCTATCCTCGATATTCTTTGGGATGAAGGGCCGCTAACCAAAGAAGAAGTCGCTACGGAATTAGCGAGACGGAAAGGTATCGGTCGTGTACCAAGCCCGCATAGCCTCTCCGCATTATTATGTAAATCCAATTCAGTAATCAGTGTTGGTAAGAAGATTGTTCAAAATATAATTGGGGTAAAAGCAAAACATTTACTTTATGATATTGACCGTGAAGTAGTGTTGGTGAAATCCGAGATAGAGTATATCCGAGAACCTTCTACTATGACCCCTAAAGAAAAAGCGAGGTCGGCTAAATGTACTTCCTGTTCTCGCACAAGGATTTTTCAGGAAGGCAAATCCGAATGTATTTCTTGTGTTCGATTGAGTGAATAGTATTAGTCGGGTTTGTTCTAAACCCCTTTATTAGTCGGATAGGTGGGTTTATATAGTATAAGAAGTATGTATATATGTAAGGGGAAGAAGATGAGAGCCGAAAGCATACCACATGTCGAATATGAAATACTTAGCGAAGTAATCAACAACATAGATATTGCCGATGTTCAAGACGCTATGGTAACTGATGCAGTCACGGAAAAGCGGTTCAAGACCGGTGCTAAGAATGTTGCCAAGTTACTTCGTAACTTGATGGCTCGACGGACTCACCGGCTACCCCACACACACACGGAATACAAACAAAAGGAGGAATGAAATATGATAAAGGAATTGAAGGATGGAATGTTAATGTATACTCTATGGGAATGCCCTGATTGTGGTGAGCGAGAGGGTTACAAATTTACACGCCAAGAGTGCGTGTGCAAATTGGAGGAATGAAATATGGTTAAGCGTTGTCCTTTGCGAGTGGGTGAAACCGTCGCAGTCTCACACATGAAAGAGAAGATGCTCGGTCGTTCTCAACATATCCCTGCCGGAACAGGTGGGTTCAAAGTCACTGAAATACACCAAACAAGTGAATACTCAAACGGTGGTTATTTTATCGTAATACAAAGTCAAAAGAAAATTAACGGTGGCAAAGTCGAAATCACTTTCAACATCATGTGGCCTCATTTCAAGGGTCGTGTCAAGCCCGTTCAACACTATGCAGGTTTCCGAATCTTCGTTCCTGAATCGTTAAGTGCGAAGAAAAACAACCCTTATATACCCCCCTCTCCGAGAACAAATCAACAAGAGATTGATAACATTATCGCTAAGAGTGTTCCTGCCGGTTCACGCAAGCGACTTGTTCTCGCAGACTTTTTGGAGGAATGAAAAATGGTAACAGTACAAATTAGAATAGACATAAACCTTGATATTGACATAGACATAGACGACTTGTTGGATGAAACACTCCGTTCTGTCATTGAACAACAAATTCGAGACTGCTACATTGATGACATCGTAAACAGCATGGATGTGATTGCATGACTGCTCTAAATGAATTGATGCCTTTTGTCGAAGACCTTCGCAGTCTACAATTAGACCAAGTGCAAAGTGTCGCTCACCGTGATACCGACGAGGATAATTACAATTACTCTCACCTTATTACTATTAGGAAAACATTAGAACGATGGAATGTGGTTGGTATTTTCGACTTTGCTTCGGACATTGAATTCATTAACGATTTGTTGCGCGACCACGCAAACGAGGTGATGAACGGATGAACGCAAACGAATTATTCAAGGGTCTACGAAGAATTAGGAGTAGAGTAAACCGACCTGACTTCAACGAACATTTCTACCCTTTCGTTGAGAGACACGACAGTTACCACTTAAAACAATGGGAAATGTTTAGGGATGATATTGTTTCTTTTTGGTGCTACTCAAGCCTCACTCGCCAAGCACTTACCGAGCAACTTGTCGAAAGACATGCCGCAAAGGAAAAGCAAGCCGAAGAACTCTCCGCAGTCATTGACGAGGTGGGTATTTGATTGGTAAGTGGCTTGTTAAGCGTTTGTTGCGAAAGCAAGGTTGGGCCGTGTGTCACACATGCGACGAATCCATTGTTCAACTCAAAAGCGACAACGGATTATGTAGTCCATGCGAACAGGAATTTTACAAAGAACAACAACGACAATACCATCTTGCCGAGGCTTCTGTATGATATTCCCTTATTGTGATGGATGCGGTCTTCGTTTGGCTCACCATAATAGTGAAGATGGTAAATGTGTTGCTTGTGGTTGGGACTCCGCTTGGTCTATCGAAGAACCTGAATACTCTTTCAAGTGTGTGAAACCTATGGTTCACCGACCACAATTTGAAGGTCGTAAACACTGTAAAGTATGCAAAGCAGAACATATTATTAAGGAAATAACAGGTGAGGAAGAATGATTGACACAAACAGATACGACCTCGAACTATGGCGTGATGCCGAGACTAAACTCATCGCTGATGCACCACTACTGCTCGCAGAAGTCCTGCGGTTGCGTGGACTACTCAATATGATTGCTGACAAAGCACTACATGAAGTGAATACTCAACCCAACGGTGATGACTCACCATACAATACCATACTCAACATTGCATACGAGGGAGTGATTGAATGATTTACCTTAACACAGACAAATACGAAGGACACTTGGTAAGCGAAGGGCAGACTTGGGTTTGGTCTAAGTGGATGAGTAAGAACAATGAAACGATTGAACAATACAATGCTACTGCCGCACTACTGAATGACGCACCACTTCTCCTTGAAGAAGTGAAGCGATTACAGGAAGTCGCATACCGTAGAATCTGTATGATAGGAGAGCGTGATAAAGAAATCGGGCGTTTGCGTGAAGGTATTGAACAAGCGGTGAAATTACTGAACACCGATGCCAATGCAACAAGGGAACTGTTGAAGGGGTTGATTGAATGATTGACACAAACAAGTGTGCTTGTGGTGCTTGGCACTGTGATACTATCGGTGTTGCATACTCCTTTGAATGTGTTTTCTGTATTGAAAGAGGTATGTGTTTTCTTTTGAGCGAGGTGGGGCAATGAGTATTTGGGCTACGAAACACCGACCGAAAAAATTGGATGAGGTCATCGGACAAGATGAAATCGTCAATGAATTAAGGGTAATAGTAAGTGGTAAAGCACCAATGCAACATTACCTTTTTCATTCTCCCGAAGCCGGAACAGGAAAGACTTCTGTTGCGAATGCTATGGCTAAAGAATTAGGTTGGCAACTTGTTGTCTTCAATGCGTCTTCTAAGAAAGAGCGAGGTATTGACTTCATAGAAGAGACTATTATTCCCTTAACAAGAAGTGGTTTGAAAGAGAGAATCTTCTTTTTAGATGAAGCAGACCAATTAACTGATGCGGCGCAGTCGGCACTGAAAGGTGTGATTGAGAACGCCAATGGGTTTTTCATTCTCGCTTGTAATAACTTGAACAAGGTTTCACGGTGGCTTCAATCGCGATGTCAAGTCCGAACCTTCAAACCGATTCCTCAAGCCGACATCGTAAAGCGACTTCGGTACATTATCAGTACGGAAGGTATGAGAAGTCATTTAGGTGGTGGTGAAGACTCGCTAAGTATTATCGCAAAAGCACATGTCGGTGATTTAAGAAACGCCATTGGTGCGACTCAATCATACATACACATGACCGTCACCGACCAAGAGAAATTCTTGGATTCTTTAACCACACCAGATATTAACTACAAGGTATTATTACGCCTATGTTTCCTTGAGAATGGATTCGATGAGGCATTGAAAATGTTCGTCGGTGAAGTCCGTGAGCAAGTGCGTGGTACTTTCCGATACGCTGTGAACAGTGGTGCTAATGCCGAATCTAAAATGAAGGTAATAGAAAGTGCAATAGTAGCGGAACGAGATATAATTAACGGAGTAGATGCAGAAATCGTGCGTCACAACTTCATTAGAATGTTGGTCGGAGGGAACCAATAACAACCTTTTAGTACCCCCCAATGAAAACGAATAGATACAGGAAGTGAGCAGAATGGTAGCATACGAACAGATGATAGAAAAAGTGGCCGGACAGATTAAGACAACCGTTGAAGCGTTGAGTGCGAAAGCAGATGCGCTCTTTGCACAAGAAGGTGCAGGTTGGAAAGCCGCCGGTAAAACAGAAGAACAGTGCAAGGTTTTGGCTCTCCGCGTTGCGGCCCGCCAAATTTCAAGCGAAGCCTCCAAATTAAGCAGAAGCGGTGCAACTCTCTTTGAGGGTATGTTTGTTTCCGTTGCCCGTGAAAAGGATTGGGCAAAGATGGCTTACAACAAGATGAAGAACACTCTCGCAACTATGGATGAATCGGGCCGAATGGCACTTGTCGAACAAGGTGCTGTTGTTCTTTATGAGAATAACCACGACGGCACATACAGCCGACACGCCAACCCTTCTTTGCTGTCGCAACGAGTCTTTGAAGAAGGTTCGTCTTCGACTGACATTGACTCTCTACCGCCTCGACACATGGCGTTAGACGCAAACACACTCTTCTCTTTGATTTGGGATAAAAGTAACATGACATTTGCTAACGGCAATGCCAACTTCAAATACGGTTCTAACCGACCTCTTGAAGAACTCGACCGAACATGTTTATTCTTAGGGCGAAAGAAAGGTTCTAACGATAACCCTGAAATCATCGAAGTCCGTCTCTCCGGCGAACAAGCGAAGACCCAATGGCCCACATTTGTATGTGGTAGTATTGGCTTAAAACCTGCCGCTAAAGCAGGTCTTTGTTATGGCTCAAAGGCTACCGCCTTCACCGCCGACGAATCGGTTGCACAAATCTTCACCGCACCTCCATTGATGCTTGACGACGACGGCGCACCTGTCGGTTTGATTCGTGATTGGCTTGGCAACAACCTTCTTTCTTCCATCGAAGAATGTGGTAAAGCATACGCTAAACTCGACCAAAAAGCAAAGTGGAATACTGTCTTCGGTACTCTTGTTGAAGTCGTTCACATTGACCCTCGCGAAAACGGTGGCTTCATCGTTTCTCTCGGTGACACTGATATTATGAGCGAGGCAGAAGTAGTCTCTCTCTATGTTCCTGCCGAACAAGAATCCGAAGTGGACTTTGGCGTTGGTTCGGAGATTGTGATTTGCGGCTCTCCTTGGATTACCCGTGATGACGAATTGCGATTCATGGTCAATTCATGGTGGTGCTTGAATCGTATTGCACCTCTCGCAGACACCGACTTCACCGCCGATGGCGACGGTTGGGATTGAAACCAACAGAAGTATTGGGGGAATAATAGATGACGAATGTTGTAAAAGGTGATGACGCTAAGGCGGCTATGTTGGCAGGTATTACTGCTCTCTCCGACGCTATCAGTGGCACTCTCGGCCCTTGTGCCAAGACTGTTATTGTGTCCGGTGTGATGGAGGGCAGACCTCCGAGAATCCTGAACGACGGTGTTTCTATCGTCAATGCTGTAAGGTCAAACGACCCCGCTATTCAAACGGCTATCGAATTGTTCCGACAGGTTAGCAACGAGGCACAACAAGCCTCCGGCGACGGAACGACGACCGCTACTGTTCTTGCTAAGAGTATGATTGACGCTGTTAATCGTAAACAGTCTTACGATAATGGTGTAACAATAACCGTAAAAGAAATACAACGAGACTTGAAAGAGATTGTCTCACACATACGGAATCAATCCTCGGAGATTCATTTGGATGAAGAACACGACTTCGCTACTCTATGTGATGTTGCGACAATAGCCGCCAACAATGATGAAGACTTAGGCGTGATGATTGGTGAGATGTTTTTAGAAATCGGTGAAGACGGAATGGTGAACATGAAGGTCGGTAGTACCGACTCATGCACTTGGTCTAAAGAATCAGGGTTCAATATCCCTGCCGGTTTCGCATCCCCAATGTTCGCAAACACCCCCCAAAAGGAGTGTGTTTTTGACAACCCTCTCATCATCCTTGCCGATGAAGTCATCGAAGACTTTGACAAATTGACACCCGCACTTGAGGTTGCTGTTGAAAATGGTAGAGCAATTGTTTTCATGGTAAACGACATCAAAGGAATTGCTTTGTCTAATCTAATCGCTAATAAATTAGGCGGAATAGTAAACGCTTGTGCTATCCGAATGCCGAAAGGTGGTTACGATAGTGAAGGTTGGTTTGGCGATACCAAAGTGTTCTGTGGTTCGGATTATGTGTTTCGTGGTTTTGGTGACGACGACCCGATGAGTATTAAAAATGCTAAGGCGGGCGAAGGACACTTCGGAACGGTGGATAGAATTATCGTAAAAGAAAATACTACCCACTTGATTATGAGTGACGAAAGTAAGGACAACCCTTACCGTATGCGTATGGGTGAGTTACTTTTAGGGTTAGGCGCACAAGCCGAATCTACTACTCATCCTTTCGACAAGGAAAAATTACTTGCCAGAATTAACCGTCTTAACGGAACAGCCGCTACTATCTACATCGGCGGTGTGACTGAATTAGAAATTCGTGAAACCCGTGAACGGGTAGACGACGCAGTAAACGCTACACGCCTTGCCCTTAAGGGTGGGTATGTTCAAGGTGGCGGTATGGCTCTTGTTGCGGCTTTGTGTTCGCTTGAGTATGAGAGTGAGAAAAACCTGTGGATGAGTGTTTTAACAGCACCTTTCCGACAAATAATGAGTAACGCAGGTTATACTTGGGCCGTCGGAGATTATAAAAAATACATGATGCTTGATGCCTTAACCGGAAAAGAAGCAGAAAGGTTAATCATAGACCCAACGGAGGTTGTTATCAACAGTCTCAAGTCGGCGGTGTCTATTGTTTCCCTAATAATGAACACCGATACTATGGTGATTGTTGAGAAAATGGTGGTAGAATAACTACCCTTATATAGTATGAAGAAGGAGAGAATAATATGTCGTGGAACAGTACAAAAACAACGAGCGCACCTACCCCTGAAAAGACAGGGTTCGGGAAAGATTACTACCGAAATATGTTTGAGAACAATACGGCTCAATCCGTTCCTGTTCGTATGGCATTGGTCGGCAAAGAGAATTGTGCCAAGACCGGACTTGCTATTAGCATCTCACGGCAGGTAAACCCGAACGGTAGAATCTATGTCTTCGATGTGGATAACTCCGCTAAGGCAACCATTGATTCGGCATACCCTAACGACAAAGAAATTATTGTTCTACCTCTCTTGGATGAGCGAGACGATTCGTTATTCAACGATGACTCCACCGTGAATTATGCGGCTCTTACTGACAAGATGAATATGTTCACAAACATTGTCGCAGAAAAAATTAAAGAAGGTGAAAACATTACCGGAATAGTATTCGACGGTGGTTCAACTTATCTCAAGTGGTGCGAACATGCTATGACTGCTGTTCTACTACGCAAAGGAACAATCAAAGAAGAGGGCGACGCATTCAACCAGAAAGAATGGCGAACCCGAAATCAATTGTTCCGCCAAACACTGACTCGACTTCACGGCCTCGCTGTGCCTTCTGTGTTCTTTACTTTTCACCTAAAAGATGTCTCTAACTATGTAGACAACGGTTCGGGTGGTAAGGTGCTAATGAAGATTGGTGACAAACCCGATTGGGATAAAGGCACTATGCGCTTATTCTCTCAACAGATATTCCTTTCTCGCTACATGAAAAAGGCAGACTCCGCCGCAGGTGTCAAGGCCGACAACACCCTCAAGAATCTCGATGATTGGGTAGTCAAGGCAACCCTTGAAGAAATCAAAGGGAATCACATGGAACACATCGGACAAACACACACTATCCTTTCAGTAATTAAGGGTAAAGTAAAGTGGGATGGTCTACCGATGCTAACATGGGGTGATGAGTGATGGACTCAACAGCACTTTCATTGATTACTAAAAACATTGAACTCATTGGGGAAAGGTTCGACCTTATCTCCGCTATATGTGAACGCCTTAGTAAGCGTATTGACGCTTTGGAACGAGACGAGACGAACTCGGAAGATGTCGCCGTTATCAAAAGTGCTATCTTGGAAATCCAAGAAAGCATTAGTGAATCACCGGCAAAGGACTTCATTCACCACGCACTAACATCGTTCAGTAAGGGGGCTTGAAAGTGAACATCAGTAACAATTCCCTAAAACACATGCTTGTCACCACTAAGCGAAAGCAAACAGTCGCAGGTAAAGCGCAGTCGCAGGTAGAGTCTTGTTTGTTGAAGGTAGAGGGTAATGTTGCTTCTATCACTTCTCTCACTAAGGATTTGACGGGTCTTACTCATGTTACTACCGAAGTCGGGTATGGTGTGGGTGGACCAAGTATGACAACTTCATTCCCTATTCCTGATATTGACCGAGTGCTTGGTATTTTAGCACTTCATGGTGCGACGGTAAAGTTATCGTATAATAAGGCTAATAGTAAGTTAGTCTTCAAGAGTGGTTCAAAACAAACAACTCTCGACGCTTCTCCTGATGCTTTGGCATTCTCACATAGCCAAGACACGATAAGCGACCATACAGACCGTAGCATGTTGTTAGCGGAACGAATAGACTCGATGGGTGGTGTTTACACTACTGCCGACGGTGGTAAGATTAACTCTATCGCTTGTTACACCATCAATTCTACTGAAATGTTTGAAGCACTTCGATGTGATAACATGAACGGACAGAAATTTAACCGTTATACTTTTTCGGGCGAGAAGAAAGGACTTAGCGTTCTTGTTGGCGACCCATCAATCGGTGGTGAAACCTTAACCAAAGTCACGGTTGAAGGTCTATCACCTATCGAACCCCCTAAATGGGAATGGTCTTTCGACGGCGGGCTTGACGAATTGTTCAAACAATTCTCCGGCCCATGCAACCTGCATGTGTTCGACTTCACGGAACACGGTCAAGGTATGCGAATCGCAATCAACTTCGGTAATGGTTCTTGGGCTTTTCAGTCGGGAATCTTAGCGTAATACTAACATGGGGGGTTGGGTCAATTGTCTACAAATGTTCCTCCGCGTGACAAAACAAAAGGTGCATCATCTATCCTCCAAAAAGATTCGGCGGAGTCCATATCTTCGCGCACCTCCCCCCACCTGTTAGCATCTCAAATCCGAAACGGTACAATGACGAAATCCTTGAGTATGCCTCAAGCGATTGACTTAGTAGATGTCCTCAAGGGTCATGTTTCAAGTAGAAAATTATACTTGAAGGTGGCATGTTTGGCAGTCCTGAAATACGATAGTGACGGCGAACCCCTAACCCCTGCGGAAGTATCTTTCCGGTCAAAGAAATACACTTCAAAGAATTGTACTATGTCACCACGCACATGTGCGAGTGTTTTGGCTATG
>TARA_R110001592_G_scaffold5408_3_pt1 | contig 17012 bp, 11 predicted proteins | sample TARA_R110001592 | Tara Oceans TARA_R110001592 (sample SAMEA4398387) | marine metagenome | biome: Polar Biome; feature: [SRF] surface water layer (ENVO:00010504); material: water (ENVO:00002006), including particulate matter (ENVO:01000060) such as... | depth 5 m
CCCTTGTACTTATGCAATACAATTTACAGTTGTTAATGATAGACTGAATATGTGTGTTACGATGCGATCTAATGATCTCTGGTACGGTTTCTGTAATGATCAATATTGTTTTGCACGATTACAACAACTAGTCTCAGAGGAGACAGATTATAAACTAGGATCTTATTATCATTTTGCACATAACTTACATTTGTATGAAAAAGACTTAGGAAAGTTTTTACCGCAAAAGCCTGATAATCTGATGCAAAGAAAAGCAGATATATATGGATAAAGAAATAACATACTTTTTATACCACATCCCGGGTAAAAAGATTGGTGTAACACGTAATCTTATAGATAGAGTTACAAAACAACAGGGATATACCCTAGACGAAATAGAAGTTCTAGATCAAAGCACAGATATCGATTATATATCAAGCCGCGAGTTAGAACTTCAAAAGTCTTACGGCTATCGAGTCGACCTTAAACCTTATAAACAATTATTTAAAATGAAAGTAAACGCAACCGAACAAACCTCAACATTCCCTGTACCATTAAACAAACTGAAAGGCAGACTTATGGATTCGTTAGGATTAACATGGGAGACAATCCATGGTAAATTTGAAGTAACTAAAGAAAGTATAGAGTGGATAATGAAAAATGCCACAACATCTATGTTTAATAAAAATAGATCTTATATATATAATAAAGCTTTTTACGAAGCGTTCTTAAACGAAGCTAAAAACGAAGCTACATTATTTTACAATCAATTAAAAGATAGATCAAACTCTACTAATGGCACAGCATATATTAAAACAGATAACAGGTTTGAATTAATAAGAAACTGGGCTTTTGAAAGAAATTTATATGCAGAAGGCGATACTAAAACACAGTACGCTAAGCTAATGGAAGAGTCTGGCGAATTAGCTAGAGCAATATTAAAAGATGATGAAAAAGAATTTGTAGATGCTATAGGAGATATGGTTGTTGTATTAACCAACCTAGCTCATCTTGGCGGAACATCAATTGAACACTGTATCGATTCAGCTTATAAAGTTATATCGAAAAGAAAAGGTAAAATGATTAATGGAACATTCGTAAAAAATGACTAAGAAAGAAATAAAATTCAGAGATCCTGTTGTTGAAACAGTTGTAGATAAATTTGTAGGTAGATCAGATGTAGGCTTTAAAAAGTATGGCCAAACACTAGATTCAGAACGTAAGACTGGTGTTAAAGATCTAGCGGGTTATCTAAACGATGTTCAAGAAGAACTAATGGATGCAATATTGTATATTCAGGCAGCTAAAGATGAGCTGTCTGCAGCTAAAGACAAAGTCTATGGCGAAAGTATTAACGGTTTACCTTACTATGTCTCGGATATTGCGTCGTAAGAAGCAAGGTCCGGTTAGAGCTAAGAAAAAAGTTGTAGATGGTATAGAGTTTAAGTCAGGACTTGAAGCATATATGTATAAAGCTTTGAAAGAAGCAGGTATACAGGCAGAGTACGAAGGGATTAGTTTTGAATTAATCCCTTCATTTGACTTTAACAATGAAAGTTATGAAAGACAAGGAAATGGAAAAGGCGAGTATAAAAATAGATCAGGCAAGAGAATACGTTCGATCAATTACACACCTGATTTTACAGGAGGAAAATTTATCATTGAGTGTAAAGGAAGGGCCAACGAATCTTTTCCTATCCGTTGGAAATTATTTAAGAAGTATGTTGCTGAGAGATTACCAGCTGTTACTTTATATAAACCTCAAAACCAAAAAGAATGCGACGAAACCGTGAGCCTAATACTTGGGAAAAGAAAGAAATAGCTAGAAAAAAATACGCAGAACGTCAGTTAGAAAAATTTATCAAATGGAGCGTTGAAACAAAAGGTTATTTAAAATATAAAGAACTAATAGAATATGAAAGAAAATACTTTAATAGAAATGAAAAACAAGCTTGATGCAATGACTAGAGTTATGCAACAGGTGATAAATGAAATGGCTCATTTAAGAGAGTTAGGTGTAGGAACTTTAGAAACAGTAAAGCTATTACCCGGTTATGAAGACGCAATTAGCACGTTAAAAGCTAAGATGGAAGAAGAAGTTGAACTAAAAAAAGAGGCAAAGAAAAATGGAGCTATCAAACAAGATACTAAGTGATGTAACAGTATATATGAAATATGCAAAATATATCCCTGAATTAAGCCGTAGGGAGACATGGGACGAACTAGTAACACGTAACATGAATATGCATATTAAAAAATATCCTGAGCTCACAGATGATATTAAAACAACATATAAATTAGTCTATGAAAAGAAAATTTTACCAAGCATGCGATCGCTTCAATTTGGTGGTAAGCCGATTGAAATATCACCTAATCGTGTGTATAACTGCGCTTATTTACCTATTGATCATATTGAATCGTTTAATGAGATAATGTTCTTATTACTTGGTGGTACTGGTGTAGGTTATTCTGTGCAAGATCATCATGTAAAGAAATTACCTATGATTAGTAAGCCTTATGAAAAAAGAACTAGAAGGTTTTTAATAGGAGATTCAATTGAAGGTTGGGCTGATGCTATTAAAGTACTAATGAAATCATATCTTGGTGACAAAAGAAGTTCACGTATAGAGTTTGACTACTCTGATATACGCCCTAAGGGTGCCATGTTAGTAACGTCTGGTGGTAAAGCACCTGGACCTCAACCACTTAAAGAATGTATAGTAAAAATAACAGGAGTCTTAGATTCAAAGGAGGAGACAGATATGCTCTCCACTATAGAAGTACACGATATAGTTTGCCATATTGCAGACGCCGTCTTAGCTGGTGGAATACGTCGAGCAGCTTTGATAAGTCTGTTCTCAGCGGACGACGAGGAAATGATCTCTTGCAAGTCTGGAAACTGGTGGGAAACAAACCCACAAAGAGGTAGAGCTAATAATTCTGCTGTTCTTATGAGACATAAAATTACTAAAGAGTTTTTTATGGATCTTTGGAAACGTGTAGAACTATCAGGTGCAGGTGAACCTGGAATATATTTTAACAATGATAAAGACTGGGGCACAAACCCTTGTTGCGAAATAGCTTTACGACCTAATCAGTTTTGTAACTTATGTGAAGTAAATGCTAGTGACATAGAGTCACAAGATGATTTTAATAACAGAGTGAAAGCAGCTGCGTTCATAGGAACATTACAAGCTGGATATACGGACTTTCACTATTTAAGAGACGTATGGAAAGAAACAACAGAGAAAGACGCTTTAATAGGCGTGTCGATGACTGGGATAGGCTCGGGGACGGTGTTAGGATACGACATGAAGAAAGCCGCTCAAATAGTAAAAAGAGAAAACGCAAGAGTCGCGAAAGTGATTGGAATTAATCAATCAGCTAGATGTACAACCGTAAAACCTGCAGGGACAACATCTCTGGCATTAGGAACATCATCTGGTATTCATGCATGGCATAATGATTATTATGTCCGTAGAGTTAGGGTTGGTAAGAACGAAAGTATATATAAATACTTAGTTGAAAATCATCCTGCCTTAATTGAAGATGAATATTTTAGACCTCATGATACTGCTGTAATTAGTATACCTCAAAAAGCACCTGAAGGTTCTATAATGAGAACTGAATCTCCATTTCAATTACTTGAAAGAATAAAACAAGTAGCAAATGAGTGGGTTGTTCCAGGTCATAGAAAAGGAAGTAACACTCACAATGTTTCTGCTACAGTTAGTTTAAAAGCTGAAGAGTGGGAAGATGCTGGAGAGTGGATGTGGGATAACAGAAAACACTACAATGGTTTATCTGTATTACCTTACGACGGTGGTAGCTATACTCAAGCACCGTTTGAAGACATAACTGAGGGTGAATACCTTAACATGTTACAACATTTAACTGATATAAATTTAGAAAATGTTATTGAAACTGAAGACAACACTGATCTTTCTGGCGAGCTTGCTTGCGCTGGTGGTGCTTGCGAAATCACTTAATAGTTGTACCGTTATTAAACCAGGAGTATGTACAGAAGATGTTTACAAATCTGCATAATATTTTTATTTAGTTGCAGTAAAATAACAGATGATTATAAAACATTTACCATAAAAAAAGGTAAACATAGATCAACAAGTGCTTTAAATTATAGTAAAGACACTACGTTTGCTTGGAATATTGAATTTGATTCTAGTGCTATCTACACAACAGTGGATAGCCTTAATCAATTAGATATTAATAAATTAATAGGATGGAGCGACTGTGGTACAGATCATATAAATAATTCTATAAGATTTGGTTGGCGATGGTTAAACGACAGTTTAGAAATACACTGGTTTAAACATGAGCATGGTAAGTTCAGCTTTGATCTTATAAAAAGAGTTAGTATATGCAAAGAGCATTACTACGAGCTAACTATATCGACTTGGGATTACAAATTGTCTGTAGACGGGACTTATGTACATGTACCTAATAACTGTCCTGACAAGCACCGACGATATCAACTTTATCCATATTTTGGTGGAGATGAAACAGCTCCACATAAGATAACTATTAAAATTAAAAACCAATGAAAGATTATATTAAATGGCTGTTTACAGATCATTATTTTAATAACAAACAAGGTATTATAAAATTTGTAGGAACTATATACGGATTTATAATGGCTTTTTACGTACCTAGCCCAGTGCTAGACGAATACTATGGTGGATGGATACCTATTTGGCCAGTTATAGGAATATTTATAGCTGTATATGGTTTTTTAATAGGAATACTACTACAACCATATGGAATTTATAAACACTTAAAATAATAAACATGTGTGAATTATGTGGAGGTTTCTGCGGAGGCTGTTAAATAATAAAAGGGAGGTCTTACGGCCTCCCTTTTTGGTTACAGGAACTTTGGGTATGGTGCCCAGTTTTTACGTTCCTTATATTAAAATCTACTACAACACCATCGTTTTCTAGCTGCTTTACCTCTTTCTCCATCCCAGCTTTTAGATCTACTACAAAAAGCTTTCTGTCTTTTATAAGCTTTTGTACCTACCTTAACATCACACTTAGTAACAGCAGTCTTTAATTTACTTCCAGGGTTTTGAGATCTATATTTTTTAACTCCAGAAGCAGTCATGCCAGCACCGTCTTTAGTTTTTCTAAAGTTAGGCTTTGACCCTCTAGTACTTCTACTTAACTTACTCATTTTTTACTAGGTTTTCTAGGCACACAACTTCCTTTTGCTCCAGCTTTAGTACCAGGTTTTCTCATGTATCCTAATCCATAAGGACCACCTGTTTTCCAACACGTGTTTTTTCTTTTTGTTTTTTTCTTCGCCATAGTTATAAATTTAAATCATACATTAACGAATCTACTTTTTCAGGGTTTTTAGCAAACTCCATTAACTTTTCAACTCTTTTAGCTTCAAATCTTAATTCTCTAATTTGTTTTTTACTTAAGCCATAATTTAATAAATGCCTAACTTGTTCATCCTTTTTTAAAGACTTTAATTTTTCTGGACTAGTCATAGGCTTTTTTTCTATTACTTCTTTTTCTTTTTTAGTAGGCTTATAAAATTTTTCTTTATCTTCGTCTTTAGGAAAGTATTGATTTTTATTTTTATCTTGAAGCTCTTTTATCTTACTAATTCTAAGTTCTTCATTTTTTAATTTCTTTATTTCTTCGTCACTTAATTTATATTGTTTTAATATAGACTTTTGTTCCCAAGCTCCATATGAAGATGGATCATCGCTAAGCTCTTGATTAACATCCTCTGTTGTTTTCAACTGCCATTCAGGCCATCCCATTAGCATAGCTACAGCTTTCCAAGCCTCGGTATCTTCATCTAAAGCTCCTTGAATATTCTGAAACTTAGTATACAATCTATCTAATGGCAGGTTTGTAGTAGCACTTACTACTTTTGCTAATGATTCATATGCAGGATTATCTAAGCTAAATCCTTTTTCAAATACTTCTGCTCTACGTTTTTTAGTATCGAAAGGATATGCTGCGCCTTTTACTTTTGATAACTTACTTTTAATAGAAGGTGAAAATTCTAATAACTTAATCCAAGCATCACTATATTCTGGTCTATCTTTTTTAGATCTGTCGTATATATTTATTCCTAAATTTTTAAGAACTTGCAACGTGACGCCTGCCATACCTAATCCTCTCAATTGAGAATCAACCATACCGTTAACGGTGTTAACTATTTTCTTTTCTTCTGTTTCTCCTATCTCACCGTCTCCAAAACCAAGAGCGAACAATCCTTGTTGCAATGTGTTAAACAGCATGTTTTGTAAAAAACCATAATATATTATTTTACCAACATTTTCTTTCATGCTACCTCTTCCGTTAACAATGTCTTGTACAGCTCTTTTTTGTATACGAGCATATTGCATAGGTGTATTAGCAAATGATAAAACCACTCTACCTAAATCGCTTGACTGTTGTTGAGATATCTTGCTTGGATCAGAAGACTGTTGAGACTTTTCTGATATCTCTCTAAAATCTTCCATAGCTCTTTTCTCTGCTTGAGCTTTAGTCATGCCATTATTCTTCATTAAATCTTTTACTCTATTTCTGTAGTACATTGATCCACCTGAAGCTATAGCAAAACTATCAGCAAACTTAGTAGGTAAATAACCTTTTTCAAGTATATAACCCATAGCTGCTTTAGCTTTATTAGTACCTGTAGCCGCAGCATTGGCTATTTCAGATTCAGATATATTTAATTTCAACCCGTTACGTCTATCAACTAAGTAATCAGAGTTCATAAGCTTAACAAAATCTTTCCAATATTGAGGTTGATTAGCAAAAGCTAATCCCATTTTTAATGGATTATTAAAAGTCCAGTTTGTAAAGTTAGCAGCAGATATTGTTTGAAGAACTGCAGATCTAGTGTTTAAGAACATTATAGTACCGTTAGCATTGTTAATATAATCTAAAACTCTATTACTCATTTTATTGCCTGTACTTGTTCTATTGGTACCAGCTTTCATTCTTGTTAAAGAATTTTCTAATGCTTCTCTATATTTTTTACCATAAGCAGCTTCAAGCTTATTTAAGTTTTCTTTAGAGAATATAACATCCACGTTTTGCTTCCATGGTTCTAAATACTTAGCTCTCTTTGTCTTGTTTAATGTTGAAATCAAATCAGTAGTTATTGTACCAGCAACCCATCCTTTTTCAGGAGTAGAATAACCATCTCCTTTTGTTATAGATAATATTTGATCAGCAAAAGCTTGTAGTCTAGGATCACTTTCCATTATCTTATTTAGCTCTGCTAAATCTGACTTAGAAATCCCTGGAATTTCTTTACCTGTTTTTTGCCATATATGAGCTCTAACAGCATCTTCTCTTTTAAAACCAGCTTTTGTTTTCTTTCTTAACTCAGCAGGAACTTCTAATTCTTTCTTTAATTTTTTAAAATCAGACATTAAATTTACTCTATCTTGAGATAGATTTTCCATTGCTCTAGTGTAAGGATCTATTAACGACTCTTTATAAAATTCCATACCAGCTTCGCCTTTTTTACCTTTACCTAATGTTCTGTATAGTAAACCTGTAAAATCTTCTGCAGATGGAGGAATAAAGAATTTTTGTCTCGCAGCTTTCTCTCCTCTTATTTCAGCTTTAATATCTGAAAAAATCTTTTGAGACTCAATGCCAGTAGACTCTTCTATAATTTTGTTAAAAGTGTCATTCATTTTATTAGAAGCATTCATTCTAGCTTGTTGAACTTGAGATTTTACATCAAGTATTTCCATTGCATCTCTTACAGCTTTTACATTTTGAGGTGCATCATCAGCAAAATAAAAATCATTATAACCTTCAGCAGCTTTTTTAACTAACCAATCAGCTTTAGCTTTACCTGCTGAATTGCCCAGTCCAGTAATATTTTCTAAGGGTATTTTAATACCCATAGCATCTAAGAATTGTTTAATAGCTGGAGCAGATTCAGGAGCTCTAGCGGTAAGAATAAATAAATCTCTATCACCAGCAGCTTCTTTCATCTTCTTCATCAAATCAAACAATGGTCCCTTTTTACCATCAACTACTCTATTAAAGTCAGAAAAATCCATTTTATATCCTTCAGCTATTAGCTCGTCTCCACGCGCCGCAAACTCCTCTGCTGTTAGCTCTATTCTTTCACCTGCTCTTTCTGCAAACACTTTGCTATTAGTTCTCGCAACAGTATCATCAAAATCAAAAACTCTAGCTTTTTTAATTTCTTTATCTATTTTTCTAGCATTTTCTAAAGCTTTATCAAAAACCTTAGCTTTATCAACTATTAACTTGTTAGGAATTTTACTTGACTCCATAAAAACAAATATTGGATTTTCAACACCATTTATTTCTTTATAGGTTTTTAAGCTAGCGTCTCTTTTAGCATTTAACATGTCTAATTCGATAGCTAACCTTTCTCTTAGTTGTTCTGGTTTAGTAAAACCTTCTTGACGAGTTGCCCACTTAGCTATTAGCTCTTGTTGCTTAGCTATTATTTCAGGGTTTAATATATCTTCACCAAACTCTTTTTTACCTATTTCTAACATGTCTGCTAGACTCTCAACTTCTCCAGTTTTTCTATTAAGTAAATCTATTTTATTAGGATCAAACCCAAATTCTCCATCTGTTCCTTTAATTTTATTTATTTTTTCATTAAAATATCTAGACCATACTGACCAAGCTTCATTTATGTTTCCTGTTTCTAAAGCTTTATTCCAACTTTCCCAAAATCCTTTAAGCATACTAGATTGTAAACCTACTTGAGTTAGTTTACCATCAAGTCCGTGACTAATTAATATTTGAAAGTAATTTTCATTTAATAATTTTTTAGCAATATTTTTTGCTTTAGTATTACCCCGAGCTATAGATTCTAATATAGCTTTAGTCATAAATTCACCAGCTTGATTTTGAACTAAAGCATGTTCTCCTACTCCTACACCTTTTTTCTTAGGATTTATCATTACTTTATCAGCCCAATTTTTATGTTTACCTATAACTTGAGATGCGTTTCTCCAAAAATGAGAATTTGAAGAAGAAGATCCTTTCATCATAGCTAAAAATTCTCCTAAATACTCTGGGTTTTCTTTTAACATTTCAAATGATTTATCTATGAACAAATCTAACCCTTCATAATTTGTATTAACCTTATCCTTCCATTTCACACTTTGCTTACCTCCAAATGGATTAGTCTTCATAGGATCTAATCCCGGACTTCCCATTACTGCCTTCAGAGCCTTATATTCTTTAGTAGTTAACGGAGATTTACCTTTTTGCTCTTTTATAAACTCTTTTAATACTTTATTTCTAAAGTCAGTAGAAAACCACATACCTTTTCCAAGCTTTGTGTTTGACCAAGTTTGACCACTTAGTATTGATTCTCCAAAATACTTACTTAAAACTTTAGCAGCAAAATCAGACAATCTTTGTTGACCAATAGGATCTCTTACTGTGCCATCAGCACCTCTTTCTTTAGGAATTGCTATATCCATATCTTTAGCAAAACCTTTGATCCAGTTCGCCATGCCTTGCATTTCACCTACAAAAGAACGTGGTGCAATCTTTTTTCTTATTTCTTCCCTAGCTTTTACTTTTACAGGAGAAGCAGAGAACTCGCTACTACCTGCTTTTAATTCTTTTGCAGCTTTAGTTTCACCTAATTTTTCTAATACGTTACGCTTGATTTTATTGTTAAGAAGTTTACCATAGTTTCTAGCTAAGGCAGCTTTTAAAGTGTCTTCGTTTCTTAACTTTAGTTTATCAGCTGCTTTTAGTTTTTCTAAGCTTCTAGACTCAAAAACACCTGGAGGTTGTATACCAGCACGCTCTCTAAACTCTTTTACGTCAATTCTAGTGGACTTAATATCTCCTTGGCTTTTCTTACCCATTGATCTTACTCCAGAGCTCTTATATAAAGCCTTGAGTATTGATGGATCTATTTTTAACGATGTGCCTTGTTTAGCTTGATCGCCTGTAACTTGTTTTCTTTGTAGCTTCTGTATATCCCTTAGCTTCTGCAAAGCTTTTTTATTTGCTTCTGTAGGATTTTCTTTAACTTTATCTTGAGCTTTTTTAATATCAGCTTCTATAATATCTTTAGGAAATAAATTAGTTTCATTAAGAAGCTTTACATACGTTTCAGAAATTTCATATAACTTTTTATTTAAGTTATAATTCTCTGATTGTTTAGCTTTACCATCTTCAACTTTTACTTTACCTTTTTTGTCAGTTCTACTATATCTAGGGTTTTTACCTTCTAAAGTTTTAACATCAATACCAAATAAATCAGCTGTATTTTCTTTAGCTAAATCTTCATTAGTAGAATAATCTAGTTCTTCTAGTTTTTCTTTATTAATCTCACCGTCTTTATCAGTGATCTCTTTCATGAACTCGTCTTCTACTTTCTTCTCATAAGCTTCTAATTTAGCTGGATCTGTAATAACTCTCCTAGCGTCAACACCAGATGTCTCTGCTTTTTCTTTTTTATTAGCAGCAGCTTCTTTGTTTTCTAAAGCTTCTTGCGGATTTGCAGATTCATCTACTACATCTACCTTACTTTCACCATCTTTAACTTCTTTATCTAGTTTAACGGTAGGTGCTTTTGTTTCACCTTTAGTAATATTTCCTAAAACATCACCATATCTTTTAGCAATTATACCATTCATGTAAGCGCCAAAGTCTTGTCTACCTATTACTTTACCACTTTTATCTTTAAGTACTTTAGCGTTTGAAGGTTTATAAGTGTTAGCTATTTTAACTAACTCTTCATAATAACCCATTACCCATTCGTCATACTTAACTCCTTCACCAAAGAAATTAGGATTGTTAGAAGCTTTAGCGGCTAAGTCCTTAGCTCTTCCCATGTTATTAGTTATAAACTCGTCTTTAAATTCTTGAGGAACTTCTTCTCTTCCTTCTTCAACACTTTGCTTATACTCTTCACTCTCTAACAATCTATCATTAATAGCTTTGTTTTCTTCAACGATAACCTTACTATTTTTACTTAGATCTTTTTCAGAAGTATTCATTTTTTTAGTATCTATGCCGTACTTCTTCTGTAATCTAATTAATTTATTTCTATCTGATTTAACAGCTCCTTCTATTTTAGACTTGTCTTTCAATCCACCTTCTAATATAAAATCAGCATACTCAGCAGGTTTCATATCTCTAGGAGATATAGATGAAGGAGCTTCTCCACTAGGTTTAGAAGTTTTAGGTTTAATACCTGTGTCAAAACCTCCAGCTTCAGCCATTTCTACAAGTTCTGCTAAAAATTCTTTTTCCGTCGCTATATCTCTAGGTCCTCCAGCTTCCACTGATTCCTTATACTCTATATAACCTGGACGAGATTCCATTTCAGCTTCTACCTTCTCATACTCACCACCACGTTTGCTTTTGACTCTTTCTTTAACTTTATCTATGTAATCAAATGTTTCGTTTAAAGCTTTTTGTCCTGCTATTTCCTCACTCATTTCCGGATTCTTTTTCATGATCTCCGTCTTACGCTTGTTAATAGCAGCATTACCAACAAGTAGCTCTTGAGATGCATGCCCTAATACTTCATGAGCAGCCGTACCAGGCTTTGCCATTTCTGTATTAAATATTTGAATAGGTTTATTTAAGTTAGGATTATTAATAACTCTACCTGTTTTAGGATTTATTATCTTTTTTCTAGAGTCTATACCCATTAAACCACTTTCAATCTCACTAAATTCTACACCTACAAATTCTTTTTTTAATTCATTAACTTCAGCAGTATTACCTTCAAAAACTTGATGTCCAGCTTTTTTAGCTAAATCAACAGTTGGCTGGTATATCTCAGCCATTTCTTTTAAATTTTGAGATTTAATTAAAGTTGTATTAGCATTTTCCATTTGAGTAACTAGACTTTCTAATAATTCTATCTCGTTGCTAACTGATTTTTCTTCTTCTGTAGAACTTTCTTTATCTCCAGGTTGTTTATAAGTCTTTAAAACCTCTTGTAATCTATTTATTTCTGTAGTTAACGTTTGTATCTCCTTAGAATTATTTATAAAACTTTTACCGTTCTCACTTCTTAAAGCTTTAGGATCCATACTAAAATTAGCCTTAGCATACTCACCTATTACTTTAGATTGTTTATACATATAAGTTGCTCCAACTTCACTCATACCACCATTAACCATTAATTCGTATATGACATCTTTACCGTCATTTAAATAACCAGCTTCCGTAAGATTTAAAATGTCTGCAGCGTTTAATTCTACACCTTTATTAACAGCGCTTACCGTAGCTTTTAGCTTAGCAGTATTATGAAAAACAGCAAGATCTTCATAGCTATTGTCTATTATATTTTTTTCAGACGGTTCAAGATCTTTATATTCTTTACCGTATTTTTCTTGACTAGCAGTTTCTTTTTGAGCTACTTCTGCTTTTGCTGTTTCTTGTACAAATTCATGATAAGACGCTTTTTGTTTTAATTTATTTCCTAAACCATTAAAATAAGCTATTTGATCAGCTACATTTTTTCCACCGTCTTTTTTTATTTGTTTTATTTTATCAGCCACAGCTTTATCAACAACTTCGTTAGAATGAACTTCACTGCCTCTAACGTTATTTAAACCTAATTGTCTATAACCAGAATTCCACATAGGTGTATCACCAGCTCTTCTATCTACTTCTCTTCTATAAGTTTCTCTAGCGTTTTTAAATGCTTGCTTAGGATGCATCATTTGCATTAAAGCAAAAGAAGCGTATGTCTCGAATAATTGATTTCCATTAGTCATGTCATGAAATATCTCATCAAAACTTTGTCCATGTATCATTCCTTCGATAGCATTTTCACCTTGCATCATCATTGCAGCTGAACCTGGTTGTTTAACTGAAAAGTTTATAGCTTTATTTACAGATTCTAAACCAGGAGTTTTTTCTATTTTTGTTAACAAATTGGTTAATGCGTAATTACCTTTTTCAGCTTGATTCTTAGCAACGTTGTAAACAGACTTAGTAAGCTTGTCACCTATTTTAGTCACTCCATATCTACCAACTCCCATTGTTAAAGCCATTCTAAAGTTGTGAGAGGCAGACATACCTTCTTTATCAAACAACTGTTGCTCCATAACACTAGCTCCTTGTAATCCAACAAATTCGACTCCTACTCCAGTTGTAAAATTAGTAAGCGCAGCAGCAGTTTTAGGCGCCATTTTAATACCAGCAGCTCCCATACCTCTATAGAAATTTGAAGCTCCCCATCTCATCAAGTTAGTTACATTACCAGCCCCTCCAGTTAGTAAGAAAGTAGCTCCCATCTCAGCACCCATTTTAGTATATTCTGGTACAGCAGCTCCAATTTTTTCTGAATTACCAATAAGTAACTGCATGTCGTACTTGTTTTGATCTGTAAGCTCTATTCCGCTATCTTCAATTTCGTTAAAAAGTCTATGTTTATTTTCAGTGTATGTTAATTCTTCAAAGCCCATTGCAGATCCCCAGTTTCCTGCATTACCCCAAAAGCCATCTCTCATAGAAGTGGTCCAATCTACATTTAAAACTTTAGATATCCCTAAAACTGCTCTATCTTCTACAGCGTCGTTCCAAGCTTTGACTAATGGATCATTGCTATTAGGTATAGTAGTTATTTTATTTGGTAAAACTCCTGTTTTAGCTATTTCTTGTATTCTTTCTCTATCTTTTAGAAATACATCATCATTATTAAATAAGTTTCCAAAAGAATCATAAACTTTAGATGCTATACTTGCATCATTTTCGTCTGTATATATCTGAGACTTATTATTTAATTGCCTTGCTAGTTGAATTATTTCAGCATTGTTTTTTAGTATTCTTCCATTTAACCAATCTGAATCTGAATATTGATATTCTTTAATTTTATCTTTAATATACGAATCATTTTTTCTTTCTCCTCTAGAATATATAGTGTTTCCATAATTACCTTCAATGTCTGAGTAGATATCTATTTCAGGATCATCTAAAAAGTTTGTAGCAGCACTAGCTAATTGGTTTTGAGATTTAATATCTTCAGTGCTAACAGGATGCGTTTGTAAAGCAACAGCTGTAGCTAACGCATCATCTCCTCCATTTTTCTTATACTCAGCCCAGTAAGTATTTAATCTTTTTTCATCTAAATCTAATTTTCTTCTGTGAAAACTATTACTTATATTAACTAAATCTTGTGTAGGTTTATCTACTCCAATAACACCATAACCATCTGAAGCGAATATGTTTATTTGATCAAAAGTTAAATCAGAATTAACAGCAAAATTAGCTTTAGCATTAATTTCATTTTTATCAGCATTAGGGTATAGCTCTTCTATTTTTAATGCAGCATCTTTAACTTGAGAATTTATAATTTCTTGATTTTCAAAATCTGTAGCTTTTTGCTTTAGCTGTTTCATAATAGGATCATCACTATTATGTATCTTGTCTAATAACCAATTTGACTTTTGCTTAAGCAACATTGAGTAATTACCATCAATATTTAACCAGTTAATTCTTTCCTCAGGATTTGTAGGTATATTTTTAGGTAGTGTTAAATACAATTCTTGAGCTTGTAAAAGCTCTTGCTCTTTTGGAAAAGCATCTTTTATTAAAGGTGAAAAAGAATTTATAGTTTTAGCTAGATTTTTTTTAGACTCCAGACCAGCAGAAGTGCCTGACCACTTATGCATGTAAGTATTAGGTAGTTTTATTCTATTACCATCTACTATTGCGTTAACATAATCTCTACCTTGTTCGCTTTTTAATATCGTGTTCAAAGTATTATCAACTTTTACGTCTACTGCAGTTTGCTTAGCCATTAAATTAGCGTCAAATCTATAGCTACTTTCAAGTTCCTCATTTTGTACCATGAGCTTACTTAGATTACTTTCTATAGTTCCTCCTTGATCATTTGCCATAGTTATTGCTTTAGCAATATCTTCATCTTTTGCTTTTATTTTAATAACAGCTTCAGGATCTTCAGAAGAATAATCAGGTATTTCTACATAATAATCTTTGTACGCTTTATCTCTACCGCCTTGCCCTACTTTAAATTTTTCTGTTTTTTCTTGTTTGATATTACCATCTTTGTCAATTACTGCCACGTCAATCTCTGATAGTGATTTTCCTTCTTTGTCTCCGTAAACGTCTTTGCTTTTGTTTTCTATTAAATATCCATCTTCATCATAAACTAAATCACCCATTAGTTGAACTTCTTCTTCAGCACTTTCGTCAACTCCTAAGCCAAGTTGAGTGATTTTCATGAATGATTCAAAATCGCTTGAATAGTCTTTATCTGGATTTTCTTTTTTATTATAAGAGGTGTTTAAAGGTACATAATGATACTTCTTTTGTTTTTTATCATATATTTGAACGACATCTTCAAAGTTTGTATCTTCTTCAAATTCAAAGTCCATATATCTAACATCCTTGTTAAGCGCTTTCACTAAATCCTCTTCACTATCGTACAAATCCCATTCTTGTTTAGACATTGCTTTAGACTCACCTTGATCCTTCTGTACATCTTCTAGATTTAAATCAAGATCAGAAATTCCTTGTTGACCACCTACGCCTGTTGTTCCAGTTGAACTCACACCTGAAAGTGCTCCTGTTGCTCCTGTTACTCCTGTTGCTCCATATGTTACTTCAGGTTCTTCTGTTGGTGGTGCTTCGCCTTCATTTAAAGTAGCATTTTCATCTTCACCTGTGCCTAAGTCAATATCGAAATCTAGTTCAAAGTCATTTACATCTTCAACTTCAACTTCTTCTTGTTTAGGTTGTTTAAGTATAGGCATTATATTTTTGAGCATCCCAGGCGTGCTAGTAATATTATCTTCATGATTTTTATAAAAAGCCATTGGATCTTCCTCTACATAGCTTTTAAACTCTTGTAGAGATATTACATCTTCTCCTGCTTCAATTGAAGAGTCAAACGATTTAAAATCGTTATATAGATTTTCCCAATATTTTTCGTCCATACTATACTGTTATTAATTCTCCTTTGTCATTTATAATAATATCACCCTCTATAGAGCTTTTATATATTGAGTCAAATTCAGAAACTGTTGGTAATTTGTTATTCTTAATAACTTTTTGAAAGTTTGAGGCTTTAGCACTAAGAGAAGGTTTTTTCTTCAAGTCTGCTAGCACACCATAAGATCCACTATTACCTGTATTTCCTCCTCTTTTACCTTGACTAGTTATCCAAGAAGTCCATTTTGAATCAGCTGCTTCTACTCTATCAGCATAGCTCAATGTTTTGTTACCAATTTTAGCATTACCTGAAGGGTTGGTAACTAAAGTTTCTGATATGACTTTAATAGGTCCTAAATACATATCATCTCTCGCTGCTTCTAATTTTTGTGGAGTCAATCTACTTGCAACTCCAGGCCTTTCCAAATCCTGATAGTTGTAGCTATTTACCTCACCTGTTTTATTATCTAAATAAGCATCCACGCCTGTTTCTATTCCTAGTGCAACTGCTATTAAATCTTTAGAACTTCTACCTGAATTCATTTTATAATCTATTAATGTTTTTCTAACGCTAGGAGCAAGCTTTTCAAAATCATCTCTAGAAATACTTAAATCATTAATTATAGTTGAGTTACCACCGCCTATGACTTTGCCTTCGCCACCTATTATGTAGTCATTTATAGTTTTTTCAGCAGCAAGAGCTTTACGCTGGTTATCATTTAATTTAGGGTATTTTTCTTTAGAAAATTCAGATAAATATTTATCAAACCCATTTTCTTTAAGCCATAGTCCTTTTTTATTTGTGGCGCTACTTGTTCCCGTAAATCCAAAATTATCAACTCCACCACCTCCAGAAGCTCCAATTGTAGCTTCATCATTCATTATATTAAATATAAGACTTGAGGTACTATTTTTATCTGATCCATCTGATGGTTTTATACCTCCGCTTGAATCTACAACAAACCTAGAAGAAACATCTTCCTTTTCTTCTCCATCATTAGTTTCTACTTCTTCGGCTACTACTTCTTCGGCTTCTTCACCACCATCTTTACCAAACCTTTCCTCTTTTATCGTCGCTAAATCTTTAATAAGTTGGTC
>TARA_R110001592_G_scaffold16239_1_pt1 | contig 17011 bp, 16 predicted proteins | sample TARA_R110001592 | Tara Oceans TARA_R110001592 (sample SAMEA4398387) | marine metagenome | biome: Polar Biome; feature: [SRF] surface water layer (ENVO:00010504); material: water (ENVO:00002006), including particulate matter (ENVO:01000060) such as... | depth 5 m
AAAAAGTTTGATGTTACAAAGAAAAAACTGCACACAGATATTGTGCCAATCAGATACGATGTTTACTTTACAGACAATACTAGTGACTACGGAACGTATGCTCGTAAAAGTAGAACTGATGCATTTTGGTTAGTAGACAACGAACATAAAATAAGCGAAGTGTTTACTTGGGTTCCACCTTATAGTGAACAAAAGTATATTAATATTTTTAAATTGCCCGGGCAACTACAACATAAATATCCTCTTAGTGTAACTAATGTAAGTGACAATCGTTGTGGCGGTATTAAACTTGTACCAAAAAATTATATTGAAGAAGATTTAAAATATCAAGGTGCATTAACAGATGTAGAATTCATTGAATACGAAAAATTTAGTAATGAGGAAGAGGGCAGAGAAAAGTCTAAACACAAATGGTTCTGGGTAGTTGACTCTGATGTAAATATAATAGAAGATTTTGATTTTGATTTTGTTCCAGATACATGGGACGAAGGAAAAACACATGTATGGCAAAAACTTAATCCTATTACAAATAAGCAATATGACTACGGTGGTATTAGTTTATTTCCAAAAGAAGCACAGACAAAAGGCAGACCAAAATATATTAGACAAGTTTGTAGTACACAAAAAGAATATCCTATTTACACAATGACAGCAGAAGATGTTACAAATGGTATAGAAGATTTTTATAAAAAGTGTGCAGAGAAAACAGATACAAATATGTTTTGGATTGTTGATTATTGTGTGCAGATAGCAGATAATTTTAAGTTTGATTACTATCCAACGCAATGGGATATAAAAAATGTGCATGTATGGCAAAATGAGAACGGGGAGCATACAGATATTAGACTATGTCCTACACAATTATTTTTAGATAATACTTTCTCTGAAAAACAAATAGTTAATAATACGTTTGATGATTTAAAATTAATACCTAAACAAGCAAGTGAAACACCTACTTGGAATGCATATACATTTGATGATTCGCCACTAAAACAGCAATTAAATGACTTTGCTTCTAGAGATAATAATGCATATTTTTGGACTATTGATAGCAATATTGATACAGTGAACTTCACAGGTAAGTATAAGCCAGCAGTAGAAAATGCAGATAAATTACATGTATGGCAAAAACTTAATCCTAGAACAAATAAGATACATGCGTATGGCGGTGTTCGACTGTGGCCAAACCCACTCTTAGACGTATTTAAAGCGTCTTACAGCAGTGATGATGTGCGATACAGTAAAACGTCTAAGGGCAAACTACAGTATGTTAAACACGCTCTATGTACGTCTAAAGCATACGATATAGTGTTCCTATCATACAAAGAAGAGGGGTCTACGACTGCATATAAGCGTCTTACAGCAAGGTTTAGTGCTACCTGGGTCAAAGACATTCAAGGTATTTTTAACGCACACAAAGAGGCGGCAAATAGTGTTAATACCGACATGTTCTGGGTAGTTGATGCAGATGCAGACATCACAGAAGACTTTGATTTTAGTTACATACCAGATATATACGACGAAGAAGTAGTGCATGTATGGGCAAGTAGTAATCCTGTTACAGGTGAGGAATACGGTTACGGTGGTGTTAAACTGTTTAATACAGAACAAATACGCAATGCTACAAGTTGGGGATTAGACTTTACTACTGGTCTTAGTAAACGGTTTAAGTCAATGCCGCAGGTAAGTTGTGTAACAAGATTTAATACTGATGCATATAGTACATGGCGTAGTTCATTTAGAGAATGTGTTAAACTTACATTAAGCAATGATCCGGATAGTAACAAAAGGCTTGAGAGTTGGCTGAATCCACAAATATATGCAGACTTTGTAGAAGATGCAATTCAAGGTGCTAAAGAAGGTAAAGCATTCGCTTTAGAGAATAAAAACAACTTAACAGAATTAAATAATATTAATGATTATGAATGGCTTGAAAATAGATACAACAAAACTTAGTTCTTGGGACGACGTAACTAAATTTATAGACAACGGGTCTTGGTATCCTGCGCCTAGTTGGTTTGAGCATGTAATACAGCACCAAGGAACATATCCACGCGATGCTTTTAGTAAAGGGCAACTTGCAAGTAAGAGTTGGTTACTAAGAAAACTTGATAAAGTATATTTAAATCATTTGACAGACATTGATCCAACCATTGCTATTCTTGGATGTTGGATTGGCACTTTAGTAGATCCTTTACTTCGTACATATATGATAGAAAGAATATATGGTATTGATGTAGATCCTGTTGCAATAGAGTTATCAGAAAAACTTAATCATCAATATGTACACGATGCATGGAAATATAAAGGTGTAGTTGCAGATATGTCTGTGCTATCAACAGATCAAATGGAGTTTACTACTAGCGGTGAACTTATAAATGTTAAACCAGATTGGGTCATAAACACTAGTTGTGAACATATGGATTGTAGTTGGTTTGAAACTGCTGATTCGTCACAGTTAATAATTATGCAAACTAATAACAGTTCAGAGTTTGAAGGACATATTAATACTTGTGAAAGTATTGAGGAAATGAAAGAAAAGTATCCTTTAGATAATGTTCTTTATATTGGTGAGTTGACTACTCCTGCATATACTCGGTTTATGCAGATAGGCTTTAAGAAACGAAAGTTATCCAGTAAATAAAATAAAATCCTAAAAGACCTACAATTACTGGTATTGCTGTAGCAATCCATATGGCGCCTTGTAATATTCCACTTATTAAACTAAGTACTCCTTCTAATCCACCAAAGAATATAAAAGTAACAAATATTGTAAAAATTAATAGTTCAAGCATATTGTTCAACCTCTCTCTTTAGTTGATCAGAGTCTGAATCAAACCAACCATTTGCAGTCTTGTACTGACATCTGTAGTCAGAACGTTCTGCTCCAGCGAGTGGAATCCACTGCTCTGCTTTGGAAACAATTCCACGTGCCCAAAAGTTATCCTCGTCACAAGGAGTATGATTAGTTTGTGCTAACCACCTGTCTCCACCCCAACGGAACTGGATTGGTGTTTCCCAATGCTCACACATTGGACCTTTACCATCACCGTTCTTACCAAGTTGTCTAACTTCATGATCCAAAATGTACTCTTGCGACATACCATTTGAATACTCAATTAGTGTGGATAAAAACGGAATGCCGTCTTCTTGAATTCTTGCAACCTGACCTTCTGTGAGGTCATTAACAAAGTAAGTACTACCGCCCTTGAACTTCCAATGTGGATTTTGTTCATCACCGTAGTTTTCTTTGTATTGCGTTTGAATGACTAGTGTTGTATTAATGCCCATATTATAAAAACTCCTACATCTTTATTGTTTAATATGTATATTATACCACTTTTTGTGGCGAATGTCAACCTTTATCTTTGATTATGTTTTGGATCAGGTCTATTCCACCAACTCCATAATTCAGGGTGTTCGCTGTATATATCACTTATAGTTAAGCGGCCGTCTTGCCCGTCCTTTCTAATTGAATGTATAATTTGTTGATAGCCACGCCCATTAAAGAATTGATCTTCTGCTGTGTCAGGCCACTCCTCTTGGAATGTAGGTGACTCTAGTAATCCTTCTAGTTCTCTAATTAATGTTTGTTGCTTTTCTGTTACTCTAGGTCTGCAATAGTCCAATAAGTCATTAACTATGTCATCCAGTATATGTCTAGGCCAAGCCATAGGTGATAACACAATGTCGGCATGGAAGGCAAACATTCTCTTACTTTCTATTTTTACATCTAATTCTAAAGCATAATCTAAAAAGTTTTTAATATCAAATAATCCAGGACCAGTTATTGTTAGATCCATTATCATTTTATCATTTCCACCTGGTAGTGCTACACCTTCCCTAAAGTTTCTATCCCACTCGTCCCATTTAAGTCCTGTGCGAATAAATTCTCCTATAGGTCCAGTACCATCAATACTTGCACACATAGTCCAGTCTTTGGCTTGTGGCAACCAATCATACAAATAATAATCTTTATATCGTACTCTACTTAAATTACTATTATATCTTAAATGAACTTTATGTAAATTATTATCTGATTGAAGTCTATCCATTGATTTCCAATGTATGTCATACATTAACGGCTCACCGCCAACCCAATACAGTTCTTCTACTGTACCTGATTTAATGTATTCCCAGAACTCTTCTTCAACTACTTCTTTTTGAAACTTCTCGATAATCTTCTTGTTTTCAGGAACCATAAACGGTTGTTGTTCAGGCGACCAAAGATCGTGTTTACGTTTTTCTGTTTCCCATGCTGAACTAAGTTGTTCACCGCACATACGGCATTTAAAATTGCATAAATTACTATACCTATAATCAAAAGATATAGGTTCCATTGTAGTTCTTCCATCTTCGTCAGTCTCCTCAAAACATTGATCTATTTTGTCATTAAATAAAAAGCCTGTAAACCATTGTCTATATGTACTGTTACTTAATAAACTATCATTACATACATCACATTGTGGTATTTTTGTTCCTGCCATAAGTTTTTTTCTTATGTCCATCATATACTGCGAGTTCCAGTGTTCTTTTAAACTAATTGGTTTGTAATCATCAATTGTGCCTGATTCTCTAACTTCACCGTACTTTTCATCATTACTTGCATCTATGTATTGCTTTTGAAATTGATGCTCTTCTCTACTAGCACAACACATTCGTCTTTCTGATTGAGGACTAATATAAGTATGCGTCCATGGAGCAGTACAAAATACCTTATTAGGTGATTCTGGACTAACTGCACCGTGTTCCCAAATTGGTTTTATTTTACTCACAATCAAATCCTATATGTACTGCATCTCTATGATGATGATTAGGAAAGTTTATTCTGTGTAACTGTCTTGCTCTAAAAAGCACACAGGTTCCTGCTTTTCCTTCGTAAAATTTACTGGGTATGTCATTTACATGATCATATAATCCTTGCACTTCACTATAACTATCATCATTTATGTATGTTAAACTTTCTTCCATACATACTGCACCGTTGTCAACATCTACATCATTTAAATATATTATTGCTTTACATCTGCTTTCTGGCTGATATGTATCAGCATGCCAGAACAAGGAAGCCCATCCATTTGATAGTTTGGACAAATGATTGTTTTTATCAAAGTCCAGATTGGGTATCCTTGAATTCCATAAATAGGAATGTTTCAATTGTGGCGATGGTGAAATTCTTTCTAAACGAAATTCATGTATTGGATTTCCTACCCAATCTGAAATTGATTTATAGTCAACATCATTTGTAAAAGCACTTTTCTCGCTCAGGCATTTTATTACTGAATTTTTATCATACAGTAATTCTGTTGGTAACTCAAAACTATGATAAACTTTATACATAGACATAAGTATATCTTCAGGTACCTGAAATGATAATACTTCGCCTTTGTTTGGTATATCTATCATAATAATTCTTTTAATGGCACAACAACATTTTCAACTTTGCCGCCACGTTCATTTCTATCTAAATTAGATTCGTCTAGTACTTGTTCATATGTGCTTATATTATATCCTGTACTAATACGCATAGCATCCTGTGGATTAGGTGTTGCCCAGTGATATAAATGTGCAGGCATAAATGTAAAATGTCCATCATAATTATCTAATGCAACAACCTCTTGAGAATCTTCTGATGGTTGATAATATGTAGTAGTGCCTGTGTCTTTAATTACATAGTAACCGTGCCAAACACCGTAATGATTGTGTCTTATAATTTGCTGTCCTTTAGGCCAAATGTTAATCCAACTTTTAAAATAATATTTGTTATAATCTGTATCACCTACCATATCCAGGCATTCTTTTATATACGGAAATAGAAACTTTAGGGAAGGAAATACATCTAAACATTTGTACTCGTGATAACTTGCCCAGTCAAAACTAGGATAATCATAATCTAGTTCTGATGTAGTATCTGCATGAGGATAAATTTCAAAACGTCTTTTAACAATGTCCTGATATATACTTCGTAGATCACTTGGTATAATTTTACCCTCTATTAGTATTTCATCACCTATAGTTTTTTTGTCTAGGTGATATTCTACTGTTCTGTTATCCGCCAAGTCCGTCATTTTCTGTGTCCCAGCCTATGCTACTTCCTGATTTCTTTTTATAATCTGGTTCGTCTGCATATTTGTTATCATCATAATCATCTTGACTTTCACCAGTGTTACGTCTATCTTTTCTATTATCTGTTCTGTCACGAACATCAACAACTTGCACTACACCGTCTTCATCAACTTCTCTGTGAGCATATATTTCTATTGCACGTTCACCTTTAGGTTTTTGTATATCCTCTTCTGAGTTTTCTAATGGTACTACATTTAAACTATCATACCATTCAACTAAGTTAGGAAATGTTTTTCTAAAGTCATGCCCTCTTCTTACATCGTATTGATCATAGAATGCTTTGAAGTCATGCTCTAGTTTCCATTTGTCAGCAGTATTTCTATGTGGTGTCTTAACAACATCTAAATATTCAATTAGTCTGCTTAATTGATCTGCTTCCCAGGCCTGCACTAATGCTCTGCCTGTGCCATCAACTTCATTACTTTGCTGTACTTTTCTGTGCCATGCTAGTAATTGATCATGGTACTTAGTTCTTAAATTATCTGGTAATGTTAATGCACTTTGAAAACTTGGAAAACGCAATATGTTTACACTGAAACTTGGCTTGTTATGTCCAAACTCTCTTTTAAGTTCTAACACCCAATCTAAAAATTCTACCATGCTGTCCAAACACAATGCATTAATAGTCATCATCATGTGGAAGCCTTCTATTCTACCGTCTCTTAGTAATTTAACACAATTTTGACTAAACTGAGGGAAATCTAATCCGTCTCTAATATACTCGCCTTGTTTACCAAATGCTTCACCACTTGTATATAAATGGAATCGTTCTACATGTTGTGTTGCTTCTGCTAGTTTTGTAATAAGGGTGTCTTTTGAACCTAGATTACTGTTAATAGCATAACGCATTTGTTTTGCATTAGGATGTATTTCTCTATTTTCTTTAAACCAATCAAACAATCCCCAAACACTAGCACTCATTGTAGGTTCGCCGCCTGTAATTCTTAATTCATCTAGTTCTAAACTAAGTTCAGGCCACCATTCCCAAAATGCTTTTACATAAGGATTTTCTTCATCCTTATCAAACGGATCGGCGTATGGGGCATCATCAATAAAATGACCACGTGCATCACTTCTAATGTTAGAATAGCCTCCATTTTTCCTAATATCTTTTACCCATGTTGTACTAAATGCTGGATTACAATAACTACATGCAAATTGGCATGTTCTATCAAATGCAATTTCTAATGTTTTTAAGTTTACATCTTCTGCTGGGTCCATTGTAGCAATTTTATGTAATTCTTCATCACTATAAATATGTGTTTTAAAAGTACGGTCACTAACAGGTCTGCCGCCGTCAGCATCTTTTTCCATGTCCTCTATCTTCCAGCAGTATTCACATTCTTTAGGTCGTGTACCCTCTAACATCATTTGACGCATTTTCTTTTTGTGTCGAGTATTATGAATTGCACTAGGATTAGTTTTAATTTCTTCTTTGTCTATATTATGTGCTGGGGGATGATGACAACTTGCTGTTCCACCGTGCCCTAACCATATGGTAGCATTGTACCATTTGGCACCACAGAATGAATCAGATATAGGATCAATTACTCTTGTTCTATACTCATCAAAATTTTCGCCTGGGTTTCTACCTTTCGTCATTTAATCTCCTCATAGCATTGCTTCTGCTTCTCTACAAATATTCCACCAATCGTCCATTTCTGGAAACTCACCTAAAAAATCCGTGTTCCTACGATTGTCGTGTTGTGTAAAGAACTTATAAAAGTTTGCTCTTGCTTTTGTTAGTTCATCTTGTGACATTTTGCGACCTTCTTTCATCCATGCAAGGTTACGTCTTACTTTGTCTATCTCAAAATCTTTAAATCCTCTATAGTCTATATTTACTTCATCTGCCTGATTTATCTCCATAAAAGCAATACATTCTTCCAAATAGTCTTCGTATTGCTGTGGCAGTACTTGAATACATTGCCAAAGCGGTGCTCTTAATAAAGGTATATCAAACCATATACGTTGCTTAGGCCTTATTTCATAATCTTCGTGTTTATGACCGCCATTGTCTGGTATAGGGATATATCTTGTTCCTTGTACATCTTTTGCATACTGATCTCTTAAATCTAATATCCATTGTAAGTACTCCTTTAAACTTGTCATGCTTAGAGCATTAAAAGTATTAATAAAGGTTATTGTTGTATTATCTGTTTCTGTTAATATTCGTTGTACATTATTACTTAACATGCTGAAATCCATACCGTTACGCATATACTCTGCTTGTGAGCCAAAGCCATCAACACTTACAAATACTGCGAAGTTCTTACATGCTGGTGCTACATACCAGTTATTCCCTGAGTTCGGATTGAACTTTTCCGGGTCCTCCCATATTTGTATCTTTTCTAATTTCTGTAGCGATTTGATGAACTTGTCCATTAACACTGGCTTAGGTGGACACATATTAGACGTTACACTCATCTCAAGCCAAGCATTTGGATTTTCATGTACATAATCTAAAACTTTAAAAGTATTAGAATCCATTAATGGCTCTCCACCAGTCATACGAAAAACTTCTAAGTTCTTGTATAGGTCTGGCCACCATTTCCAAAATGCAGTAACGTATGGATTTTCTGCTTGTTTTACTTTTAGAGGCATCAAGCCTCCTCTATTTAAACTTTCTATGTTATTATGCTCCCCATCAACTATTTGATAAGGGCCGTGATCTTTAATTTCTTTTTCCCAACTATTACTTAAATGCGGTGAACAGTAACTACACTTTAAGTTACATGCTTGGTTAAAATTTACTTCTACATATCGTGGATTAATATTACCGTCTGCACCTGCTTCCGCTATTTCTTGCTTGGCATTTTGTGCCCAATACTCTCCACTACGGTATACTCTATCACTTCTACCACCTACATCTTCTATACGCCAACAGTAACTACACCCATCCGGTCTTTCTCCTGCTAACATTTGTCTACGTTGATCTTTCTTTTCTTTTGTGTTATGTAATGCAGAAGGATTTGTTTCTAGTTCTGCTAAGTCTATCTTATGAGTGGGTGGGTGGTAACAACTATGTGTCATTCCATTATGTAAATGCATAGAAACTTGCGACCATTTTGCATAGCACATTGTAGGACTAATTTTATCTAGTTCTTCTTTGGCCTTATCTGCGGCTTGGTCATAAATGCTCATTAAGTGTTACCAATAAGTCCTTTCTCTAATAGATCCTGTATTTGTCTTTCTGTAATCATTGCTCCCCATCTTTTTGGGTTTACAAAAGTTGCTTTAAAGAATTTGCTCATATCATCATTAGGCTCAAACAACATCATGCCTTGGACTTCTTCATTAAGTTGTTTTCCTAAATCTATAGTTTTTTGTTTAAGATCATCATCACTTGCAATATTATCTTTGATATCTTCAAAAAATTCATTGAACCAATCATAGTCTGATATATTGTTTGTATTCCATGTACTTAATACTGTCATTTGACAGCCTAGACGAGCTCCGTATATTGCCCACCATCCGTTTTCAACATCTGTACCAATATTACACCAAACATTTAATCTGTTAAAGTTACCGTACCATATCTTGTCTTGAAATACATGTGGTGATACTCGTGTTCCTTGATCTAAACTTAATTTTACGCCTTCTCTGAATCCTGCTCTAAAGGCCTGGAATGGTGATGCAGTTTGATGCACCTCACTGAAAATGTCGTTCATCTGAATATAATTAAGTTTCCAACAAAACTCCATGCCCTCGCCATCTGTGGCGGCTTCATGTGTGTTAATACCTAGTGTATATTCTTTTGGCCAACACTTTAATCCTCCATTACCATACACTAAACCATTTAATAAATTTTTAGCATTCCAACTAAATATGCTTTCACTGATGTCATTGCCGTCATGATCCTTTTCAGGAAAATCTAATGTGTTCTCAAAGAATTCGTCCATTACAATGTTATCTCCATCTACAGTAATAAAGCGATCAGTTTGTGATAGTTGGGCACATTCTTTATGTGCGGCGTCAAATCCTTTAACACCGTGAACACGTTTTGCCCATGGAACTTTATTGAGCAAGTCGGCCCAATTTTCTTCTGCGTTTGGTTCGTCGTATGAAATATAGAATATGTCTAATTCTGTAACATCAATTTTCGCCATATGTGTCCTAATTAATTATGTACGCACTATTTATCTTAATTTTGGACGGAGGCTATGCTACTCTGATGTACTTATCAAATAGTTTTTTTGTATAGATGCTTTTATTTGTGCAATCGTTGTTTAGTTCGAATACAAGTTGTTCATTCTTAAATAGTTCTTGCAATGATATTTCTATGCTGTCATATAGAAAATGCGGATCGTCTAGGCTAGTAACATACAATGCCATACGTTGTTCGCCTTTAAAAGTAAAGTTGCTTACATCAACGTTTTTAGTTATATTAGTTCGCAGTTTTTCACTTAGCGACACAGTTATTGTGTCTTTTACTGCTTGAATTTTTACATCAAATTCTGTGCTTTCAGAAAGTCTTACTTGCGATAACATCTTAGATGCTGACTTAAATTTTTCTAGTTCAACTACTTTAGTTACAAATGTAAATACTCCTTCTTCATTGGGATTTACTAATACTAAGTAGTCATTTACTGATTTGTTATTACTTGAATCTTCGAATATACTGCACTGATCATATGTAAATACTGCATGGCTATAATCTAAATGCTCATCGCTTTCAGTTCTGCCGTAATAACAAATGGTACCTTTGTCGTCAAAATATACATGACGATCGCTTTGCTGTTGTGCCAGCCTAGCCTTTTCTAAGTCCTCTAACTTCATCTTCTAATGTCTCTATAATATTGTTTGTTAACCATTCCTTATCTACATAATGAAATGGATAGTGTTGTTGAAAGTTTCCTACTTTAAAATTAGATACACTACTAAAGTAAGTAGGTATGCTCATAGACCAACGTTCATCTAATAATGAACCGCCTGGTAAATCTTGTATAAAACTTTTCATATGTGTAAATGTAGGCATGTCTTCTAGGTCATCAACCGTAGTTTCACTTTCCAAACCTAATAATTGTATTGCAAGTGCATAAACTACATCAGCACTTAACTTATCTGGCTTGCCGTTTGGCATATATTTAAAATAAAACCTCTGCCAATTCTCAAATATAAGTTGTATCATTTTGAAAAGTTCACTTGCTGTTTCTGATTTTTTAAAATAAAAGAATGCTGTATATATGTTTGGCATATTATTTTTTATAAAGTATTCTCTGTAATACTTACTACTAGGATCTGCGGCTTCGCCCCTAAAAGTTTTAATATTAGTTGTTGCCCACACATCTTTTTCTTCTAGAGCGTCCCACCAATGGCTTACATCTGTAGGAAATATCATATCAGCATCTAGTATGACTGTTTCATCATACGGTGTCATGTAGTAATACTTCCACTTGTTATCTATTTTCCAATCAGACTCTTTTGCATCGTCGGTCCATGGTATTTCAATTACTTGATCAAATACTTTTTTGTATTTTTCAGGTACTGTACTTTTATCTTCAACACATATAGATAGGTTGCTGACTTTTGATTGTGTTATCTTTAAACTTAATGCTAATGCATAAGCCATTCTGACATAATTAGTGTCTGCAGAATTTTGTGCTATCACAATATAACCTTTAGACATTTTCTAACCTCGGTTTTATGATGTGGTCAAAGTATAGTTTATGCCCTAATTCGTTTGGGTGTCCTTGATAATCATTTTCGCACCATACATCGCTATTAATTTTTTCGTACTTTATTACTTCTTGTCTAATAGCAGGTAAGTTAATGCTATCTTTGATATGATCAGTTAAATGATTAAACATCCATTGAGGCTGTGCATCAGTAACTGCTTCTCTGTTGCCCTCATCTAACCATGTAAATATAACTTTTACATTATGTGTTTCACAAAAAGACTTAACTAAACTATATAAAGTTAATGTGTTAAGTATGTCTGTGTGAGTATTTTGCAAATTTGTATAATACTCTCGCGATAAATGATGCAAGTCTGGTGATTCACTTTGAGTAGACTGATCAGACTGCCATGGTGCAATGCTTATCCAACCACAATCGTCCATAGGCATACATTCGTAATTAGTAAATGTTCTTGGATAAATTACTCTTTGATTCATATGCACATTAGGATTATGGCTTAGCGTCTCCTCGCCTGATACAAAAGCATAACGGTGAAGCAAACTCCATTGTACTATGCCAAATATATCTTCTGCTGGAACGCCTGCATCTAGTTTTTGCTTTACATTATTCATAAAGGTGTGAGCAATAAACTGATTACCTGTTCCGCCTATTCCTAAACTAATTAATTCTGCATCTAAATATTCTGCAACAAAATCATTATACAGTTTAAAATCGGTATTAAAAGTGTCACTAAAACTACATCCTGCAGATATAATATACTTAGGCATTATATATCTCCAATAGTTTGTCAGCATTTCTTTGTAATGCCCATTTATTCATTATGTGTAAGTCAACGTCTTTCCATCTTCCTAGTTGAAACTCTGCATTTGCCTTTGGTTTTTCTAGGTACATTGTAATATCATTTACACCATTCACTTTGTGTATATCATCCCAGTCAAATGTTTTATACATTTTTTCTATTGGTAGTTGTTCCTGTGCTTCACTTTTAAATCCATTCATTACATGAGCGGCAACACTAAAACTATAATCGTTTCTATACAGCATACCAGGTATTTCATATAAATCTTTGTAGTAGTTCCAATTTTCTTTTACATCTTTTACTACATCAAAAAAACTTTCTACATATGGTGTCTTTTTAAAATAGACTACTGTTGCCCAGTACATTGATATTCCAAAATCACTTATTCTTTTATAGGATTCTGATCGTTGAAACTGTATGTCCTGCACATCTCTGTGCATCATTAAGTCATTTTTATGACCCCAACATGCATTAAGGCTATCGCTCATTACAAGATAGTCAACATCCATTACAATAGTTTCATCATAGGGTGAGATATCGTATGCATCGCATCTATTGGCGTTATAAAAAGGCAATACTTTTACACTATGATTAGTGTCTCTGTAGTTTCTATGATTTTTTGCTTTGAATTCTAAATCTTTATCAGCAATGACTATATTATCAATATAATCTTCTACTTTGATGTTTTTTGATGTGTAATCGTATGAGTTTTGATCTGTTACTACTGTAATACTATGCTGACCAAGATTGTGTATTATCATACTTGCTGTTACACAGGCAATTTTAAGATACTCAATCTCCTCATTGTTATGAGCGTATAATAAAAATCCTTTAGTCGTCATCGAGATCTATGTCTATTAGTTTATGGACTTTGCGAGCCTTTCTCAACTTGACATATTCTGCGTGATAATCATTTGTTACTTCAAAGTATCTACTTAACAGTTCATCTAAGAATACTGACAAGTCTTCTATTTGAATAGGATTTTGATAATTGTCGATTAGTATACTTTCTGCATACTCTTTTTCAATTAGTGTATTAACAAATGTAATAAGTTCTTGCGATACTGTGAACGTACCGCCATTTGTTGAAAGGATAAGCCTCGTTTGAGTTTTAGATCTTAACGAGGCTATCTGATTATTTAATGTTTGCCTATAGTTGGCGAATTCTAGTGCTTTGGTTAGTCGCTCACTCATACAAGTCCTGTGTTGTGTTTATTTACAAACTATTTATTATTATAAATCTGAGTTTGTAGTATAAGTCGGTGTAGCAACAACAACGTCAAAGCCGTTTGGCAATGTTCCGCTGTTAGGTCTATACTGTCCAGCAACACTTGTTAATGTTCCGTCAACACTATCAAAGTATCCTCTACCTGTATGCGAGTCACCAAATGTAAGCAAGAATCTCAATGTTGTTGAGTTGACTGCTTTTGCTTCTATTTTATAGAAGTTAGTTGAGTATGAACCAGAACCTGCTTTAGTAAATATAGTTTGATAACTTGTTGTTAAGTCACTATTACCAATACTTGTTGTTGTACCTGAACTTGCTGTTGTGGCTGTATGAGCCATTTTAACTGTACCCATTGCACTTAACATGTTAGTCCAGTCTGTGTTTTGACTACTACTTGTACCGCCACTTCTACTTGCAGTCCAATATAAACTTCCGCCTGCATTAAAAAATGCCTGTCTAATTGCGGCACTTCCAAAAACTACACTAACGTCATGAGTAACTGTAGTACTCCATGCCGATGTTCTAGTGCTAGTATCTTTAGACTCTTGTGACAAGTATGAACTTGCGGCTGTTAGTCTGCCGTTATATCCATTAGTAATTGTACTTTGAATATTATTTAAATCTGTGTCTTGTATGGTTGCGGCGTTGGCTACGTCAGTAACATTATTACTTGCTCCAGTATAAACTGCAATATCCTGTGCGGCGTTGATCATATCGTTTGTGTTAGTATCTGTAATGGTTTGACCTGCGGCCGGGTTGAATACACTCCAACTCTGTCCCCATCCTTCTGTTCCAGATGGAGTACCAGTGATCTTTAAAATATTATTTCTTGCAATATCCCAGTCAGAAGCAGTTATCGTTGCCCCTGCTGATCTATTTGTCATGGTTGATAATGCCATTGTTTTCTCCTAAATCGATTTAGTTATCATAAAGATAACAATTTTGTACAAATGTATTTATCAAAAATAAGAGTTTAAGTGTCCTGAGTAAACCTTTTTGTCCACAATGTAAGACTGTATTTAACACCTTCTTCTAATGGTTCACAGACGTGTGGATGCGTTACTTGACCTGGCCACATAAGCATAACACCTCTAGGTACATGCCTATTAGTATAGTGCTGTCTTGGAAAACTTAACTCAGCACCTTGATAACCTTCATTTAGTTTTAAACTACCACTAACCATGCTGGCATCATTATGTAATGCTAGTTCTTTTTGTGTATCTAAACTATATCGCATAGCAAAGAAGTCTCTAACGCCGTACATACTCATAGGTGGCCAGTATGCTTCTAACTGTGGCCATATTTTTTGTGTTAGATGCTTTTCCATTTCAGTATATAACGTAGGACATAAGTCTTTTATTCTTATTTCTTGTGCCGGGTAGGCATCATCTGGACGCGGTTCCCATCCTCCTCGATCATCACATGCACCAATAATGTCGTCACACATCTGCGGCGTCAAATAATCGAACGCAATTATATCATCGCTTACTGTCCATATCTTATTGTACTTCACAATGTTTAATGGTACAACAGAACCACCATTTAATAATATGTTTACTAAACGTGAGTATACTTTTTTATCGTCGTCACCGCCATTACCATGTAGTACACAACTAAAACAACCAGTTTGCGAATTATATACTTGTCCATTTTTAATACTTAGGCTATTTGCTGTATGACTTACGCACTGAAATAAATAATTTTCAACATCTAGTTTAATATTAAACTTGTTACTTAAAAATATCTTTTGATAATACAGTTGATCGTCTTCTGCTTTGGCAACTTCTTGTTTAAGCATTTCTTTGATTACAACTGCTCTTCCTATAAAGCCACCACTGTTTAAGAATCTGTTTCTTGTGTGAACTTCTGGAAATTGATCTGCAATACTCTCATCTGGCCAGCAAGGTGGTTCGGCTCCAAATACTACATCTGCTCCAAACTGTTTAAATCTTTTAACTAATTCTTCTTGTGTGTCGTTTATTATAACATCGTAACCGTCTACAAACATTACTATATCATGATCATCAACGTTACGCAATCTGCTTCTTAGGTAATGTACTTTGTGACCACCACCTGGACCATCTGCCATTACACCACCCTGCCATTTTTCGCTTACGCCTAATAGTTCTACTTCAATTCCTTGCTTGTTAGCACTTACTACTAAGTTATCTGCTTTAGCACTTTCAGTTGCTACTGATATTACTTTAAACTCTTTCCATTCTTTAAATGTAATTGCTGTTTCTGTATCTGTTCTACCAATTTCTGTTTCTCTAGCATATGGATGAAATACATTTATTTTGTATGCTAGTCCTTTTAACTTAGTAAATTCTTTAAATTGTGGATATGTGTCAATCAATGGACTAGTGCCTAACATCATTGGTAAATATTCATCTGCTGGAATAATATTTTTAAGTGCTAATGCATTTAAAAGTTTTGTTGCACCCAATACACTCAAGGCATATCCGGCTGTCCAATAACAATATCCAGGTATTTCAAACAAATCATCAAAGCCTTGTGCTTCTTTGTCCATGTTATACTTTGATAAGTACACTAAATCAAATTCGTCTAGACGTTCTTCTATTTGCTTGATGTTATATGTATCTACATTATGGTAAATATCATCTTCTAGTATTACACCTGGCTTTCCACTGGTAACAATTTTAGTCCATGCTGTGATATGACTTAGCATACACCCTACTTCGCCTGTAGTTAAGGGTCGATCTTCTAATGGATCAATCCAATTATTGCACACCTGCATACCTTGATCTAAAACTTTGTCATATACAACTAAATTTCCGTCAACACCATTTATACGTTCGTAGTCTGTAATCTCTAAATTGGAAAATAAGTCTTCCATATTTTGTTTACGTTCTGGTCTGCTTTCTAAATTTATATAATAATGCTTCATCGCCAATGTGGACCTTCCACCCACGTTACTAAACTGTGTCTTATTCCACTTGTTACAGGTGTTACTCTGTGTCTGTGGAAACTAGGGAATACAATTACAGAACCTTTTGAAAATGCTTCGGTTGGTAATTGCGGTAGGGTACTATCAAACTCAAAATGTCCACCTTCGTATTCTGATGGGTCTGTTAATTGAAAAACTATACTAAGTTTTCTGTGGAAAGTTCTATTTTCTGCCCAATCGACATCATGATGCCAATCATACTTTCCAGGATTATCTGGATTGCCCAAATATTTTGTGAACTGAATTTCAT
>TARA_R110001592_G_scaffold178141_1_pt1 | contig 17004 bp, 15 predicted proteins | sample TARA_R110001592 | Tara Oceans TARA_R110001592 (sample SAMEA4398387) | marine metagenome | biome: Polar Biome; feature: [SRF] surface water layer (ENVO:00010504); material: water (ENVO:00002006), including particulate matter (ENVO:01000060) such as... | depth 5 m
ACTTACTCTCATTTAGGTTATAACTTAAAAATAACCGACATGCAGGCCGCATGTGGTTTAGCGCAACTAGACAGTGTTGAAGAATTTGTAGAAGCCCGAAAAACTAACTTCAAATATTTAACAGACGGCTTAGCTTCATGCGCTGACTTTATTGAATTACCAGAAGCAACCGAGCATTCTGACCCTTCATGGTTCGGTTTTCCTATAACCCTAAAAGAAGATGCGGGTGTTTCACGGGTTGAGCTATTAAAGTTTTTTGATGAAGCCAAAATAGGTACACGCCTATTATTTGCAGGCAATCTAACACGCCAACCTTATTTTGAAAATATTGAATACCGAGTACATGGCGAGTTAACGGTGACTGATAGGATCATGAATCAAACCTTCTGGATAGGTGTTTTTCCTGGACTTACGACTGATCATCTTGATTATATTGTGAGTAAGTTTGAAGAGTTTTTTGGTTTAAATTTTTAATTAGGAAAAAAGGGCAAACAAGCTTGCCCGCTAGGTTATGACTATATTTATTTCAGGTGCATCAGGCTACTTAGGTTCACACCTAGTGAAATCGCTCTCAAAATCGCATCATGTTGTTGCTTTGATACGTACGTATTCATCTAAGTCGAGGCTACAAAACTTTCCTATTGAGATAGTTTATCTCGATGAAGAAGGCGCGCTAGAGAAAGCATTTCAAACGCACTCCCCTGAACTGCTGATTAATACTGCGGCGCTCTACGGCCGTAAAGGTGAGTCAGCATCTGCATTAGTCGAAGCAAATATTGATTTTCCGATTAAGTTTCTAACGCTAGCAAAGCAATACAACAGTAGAGCATTTATTCATACAGGCACGTCTTTACCTGATGAAATTTCACCTTATGCACTAACAAAAAACACTTTTGTGAAGCTTGCTAAATTCAATACACAAAGCTCGCTTAAGTTTATTAATATAGCCTTAGAACATTTTTATGGACCAGAAGATGACCCGAGTAAGTTTACAACTTATGTCATAAATTCATGCCTAAAAAATGATGACTTACAGCTGACAAACGGTAAACAACAACGTGATTTTATTTATATTGATGATGTGGTTTCTGCTTATGAAATCATTATTTCAAAGATAGATACGCTAGCATCATTTGAGACGATTCCCGTAGGTTCTGGTGAATCTCCTACGGTGAGAGAATTTGTCGAAACAATACATGCATGTAGTCATTCAAAATCTAAACTTAAGTTTGGTGCAATAGACATGAGAGAAAATGAATTAATGTATAGCTGTGCTGATACGGCTAAGTTAAAACAATTAGGATGGCAATTAATGTACCCTTTAGAGTCCGGTATTAAAACCACATTAAAAGGAAATGTATTATGAAATTATTAATCACTGGTGGGTGTGGTTTTTTAGGCAGTAATTTGGCCTCTCATGGCATTAAGCTGGGTTACGAAGTCACTGTGTTTGATAATTTGTCGCGATTAGGTACGACAGACAATCTAGCGTGGCTAAAAACTTTTGGGAACTTTGAATTTATACATGGCGATATTCGCAATAAAAATGATGTTACTCGCCTAATTCAGAAAATAAAACCCGATGCTATTTTTCATCTAGCGGGACAAGTAGCGATGACGACGTCACTTGATAATCCTTATATGGATTTTGAAGTAAACGTAGGCGGTTCAATAAATATACTAGAAGCGGTCCGCCAATACTCACCAAATACAGCAATTTTCTATTCGTCTACGAACAAAGTGTATGGTGATTTAGAGCAGTTTAATTATGAAGAAACAAACACTAGGTATAAATGTATCGATATGCCTGATGGATTTGATGAAAAAGTAAATTTAGACTTCCACTCCCCCTATGGTTGTTCAAAAGGTGCCGCCGATCAGTACATGCTAGATTATGCTCGTCTCTTTGGCCTAAATACCACTGTATTTAGGCATTCATCAATGTATGGAGGTCGTCAATTTGCGACTTACGACCAAGGATGGGTAGGATGGTTTTGTCAAAAAGCACTTGAAGCAAAAAAGAACCCAGATGCAGTACCATTTACTATTTCAGGCACGGGTAAGCAGGTGCGGGATGTATTACATGCCGATGACATGATTTCACTTTATTACTCATCTTTAGACAATAAAAATATAGTTTCTGGAAAAGCCTTTAATGCTGGCGGAGGAATCGATAATAGCTTGTCTCTTTTAGAACTCTTCAATCTGCTAGAAAAAATTGTAGATGTCGAATTAAAATATGAGAAATTACCGGTACGGTCCAGTGATCAACGCGTTTTTGTAGCCGATACAACAAAGCTAAAAAATCTAACGGGTTGGGAGCCAGCAGTCACTAAAGAGATAGGGTTAAAAAGAATGCTTGAGTGGTTAAATAAATGAACAAGCCAAAGGTTAGCATTTTAATTCCTGTATGGAATTGTGAGGCTGTTATTGAAGAAACATTCTGTCGAGTAAAGCACTACCTACGTGCTGAAAACACAGTGTGAGTTCGAGTAATGCAATGGAATTGTTATTTGAGGGAAGGTTGTCGATTTTGTTAGTCAACTTTTATCAAAACTTCCCCGCTTTAAAATTGTAATGTAAAAATAATGGAATTTGATGGAGTTAAGTACTTCATTAATTTGAATAAATTAGAAAATAAATACGAGTAAGTTCTTTTAGGTTTTTAAAAAGTTTATTGCTCTGTGTAAACGAATTAAATAAACAAATGCGAGATTACCTGAAGAATGAGTAGGAATAAATTAAGTATCTGTATCCCGACATATAACCGTCCGGAAAAATTGATAAAACAAGCTGTATTTTTAGTTAATGAAGTCACAAACCTATTAGGCGGTAGTCAGGTTGAAATAATTATTAGAGACAATCATTCAGATATAGACGAATATGATAAAGTGGCTCAAAGGCTAGAAGGCAGTGGAATTAAATTACATAGGAATGATTTAAATATAGGGTTGGTCGGCAATCTGAATGCCCTATTGCAAGAAGCTACAGGAGAGTATGTTTGGTTTGTTGGGGATGATGATATCCTTCATGAAGGTATTGTTAAAAATGTATATGAAAAGTGCATTGATATCGGCTTGGTCTTTATTAACCACCGAGCTGTCGATGAACAAGGTAAAGTGAAATTAAAAGAAGCGTTTAATAAGCACACTCAAAAAAGTATTCATCATGTATTTAGATATAGTGGTACAACTATGATGTTTATTACGGCGTGTGTATACAAACGAGAATTACTAGAAGAAGTGTTTTCAACGTCAGAATTACAGCTTTCACTACCATTAAGAGCGTCACTCTATTGTGCTGAGAAAGGAGGAATTGTTTATATTGATGATATTCTTATTGATAATTTCTGGGGAGAAGTCTCTTGGGGTGATAGTTCAAAAGAAGTTTTTTTACGGCAAGTTCCAATGGATCTCCTAGCTAGCCTACGTTTTTCAGTTAGCAAGGTTAATGCGCTTCATAGCTTTGTTAGATATTTACTAAGCAATTATAAACGTATGATCAAGTATGCTGTTAAAAAATATTTGGCAAAGCACTTCTAGATGAAGAATCTAAAAGTCCCTCGATACTCTCTTTTATCACAGAGTATTCGGTTACTGTCTGGTCCTATAACATTGATGGTCGTATCAAGCTCTCTTACTAGTGAGTAAATGTCATTTTATTACTCTTTTTTAGTCTTATTGCAATGCAGCAATTACTTGAAATGGGGCTAGGGTTTACAGTAAAAAAATTTATTGCTCATGCATATAAAGAAGAAAATGGCATATGGGATATGACTTCGATTAAAGGTGTAACTAATTGCAAAAAAGCCTTCGAATATTGTATGGTATAACCTGCATTGTACTCATAGTTATTAACGAAAAATCAGTTTGATCGCCACTTTAGGTAATATCTAAACCCAAAAACTAATGTAATAAAATCAACTAAATGACTTAACCTAGAAAAACGTACATACCGGTAAAGTTTCAATGAATTTGCTTTTTGCATATACTCAGCAAGCTCTACCTGTTCATCACCTACTGACTGAACTAAAGTCTTATATGATGATTTAAGCAACCTTATTGCACGTTCAACAACCATCTTTTCTAATCGCTTATCAAACAAACTAGCCGAAAGAGATATCAGCTCTCTCGTGGTAAAAAGGTCTGAATCAACCCTCTTTAATGCACTTCGATAATCTACTTTCTTTGATATCGAACCTTTTCTATGACGATATCTATAAAACGGGATATTAGTCGCTGAAACGGCTTTTGCCTTGGCGAACACTTGCACAGAATACAGTTGATCTTCATTAATTAATTGGGGTACAAAATGTATATCATTCTCTACAAGGAACTCTCGTCGATATAGTTTGTACCATACAGCAGGCATGTACTTACGTTTTTTTAAGCTTTTATGCAGCCATTCTTTCCCTGCCATAACCTCACTTTCCGCCAAGTGTTTGTTGACAACTTCTTTACCATTCTCATAAAAATGAATAAAGTTACCTATAGCAACATCTAGTTTTTTAGTGGTTGCCATTTCTAGTAATTCCACCAAACCTTTACTTGACAAACAGTCGTCAGAATCCAAGAAAAGAATATAATCACCTTTAGCTATGCTAAAACCTGAATTCCTAGCTACAGATAAGCCTTGATTAATTTGCTCGTAATATTTGAATATATTTGAGTATCTTTGGCAAAAATCATTAGCTATAGCTTTACTATTGTCTGTTGAACCATCATTTACGAGAATTATTTCATAATTGAACGTGATCGTCTGTCTGAGAATACTATCCAAACATTCTTTTAAATATTCCTCTACATTATATATCGGTACAATAATACTAAGTTTGATATCATTATTTCCTGGCTTCATAACCTCCTTTCCTTAATTCTATATAGACATTTTCTTAAATTTTCCAACAAGCCATAAACCTCCTTCCTTAACTTCAACCAAAGAGATTGAGGTTCTTTTTTAACCCTTACAATATCGCTATCATTCTCAGCGACTTCAATAGGAAAAGGCATAAGGCTATAACAATCAACGCCATGCCACCAATAACGATCCATATAGTCATCGACGGCGATAAACCATTTTTCGGCATGTTTGATTAAGTCTGCTGAAGCATCAGGAGAGATGACGTAACCCAATGTGCCTGAGGGGCCTCGGATATGGTCTATTAGATCAAACTGTCCTAGAGACTTTATTTTTTTATATGTCTTAGGTTTTGGGTAAGTCGCTGCTAAACGTAAATACTGAAGTGTGCTTATTTGCTCTGCCGCAATTTTTAAAGCGTCATTCAACGATTCGTTAATGATCAAATCATCTTCTAACACGACGATTGGTTTTTTTAACTCTACACATTTATTCCAGAGTAAAAAATGCGAGGCGAAGCAACCAAGCTCTCCTCCGGACAAAGGTTTTCTTCTGTATTTCTCACGCAGTTTGTCATCGTAACGATCGAATAATGGATGAGCTTCTTTTCTACCATCAACCGCCTCAAATCGCTCATAAGAGATCCCTAACTCTGTCAAACGATTACTTGTTGTTGCCCATCGTTCTGTCGAGGTGGCTAGATTAATAACATAAACATCAAGCATGTTTTTTACTTACTCTTATGGCGTGCATTTTAATCGATAAAATTATAAACGCTGAGATATTTATCTACCATCATTATTCCTAACCTTTATCCCAACTCTCTATTAGACAAGGCTAGCGCAGAATGTGTTTTTTTATGGTATTTTAGCACTTTTATTTTCTTTCCAAATACAGAAGACCCAGGTTGAAAAATGAGCGAAGAAGTTAAACATTATCTGATGTATGTCGAGCAAAATTATTCGTTTGCTATTTTACGACCTATACAAGAAGCGATTCGACATCGAGGTGGCAAAGTTGCTTGGTTTGTGACTGGCAAAGAAGCAAATAGAGACTTAATTGCTGAAGATGAAACCTTGCTAAAAAGTGTTGAAGACGTTCAAGCCTTTAATCCCATCGCTGTGTTTGTGCCTGGCAATGTTGTCCCTAACTTTTTCCCTGGCGTGAAGGTCGGGGTGTTTCATGGTTTTTTTGCTGGAAAACACGGTAACAGTCATTTTAATATTCGTGGTTTTTTTGATATGTATTGCCCGCAAGGACCAAATACAACGGGTCCATTTCAAGAACTGGCCAAGAAACATGGCTTCTTTCGGGTTGTTCAAACAGGCTGGTCTAAACTTGACCCTTTATTCAAAGCCAACAATGCTCAGCATGCCATCGAAGAACTTGACTCATCAGAAGAACACGCAGCTAAAAAACCCACGATTCTTTTTGCGTCTACTTTTTCAAAAATTGCCACCTGTGCGCCTTATGTTTTCGAAACAATTAAGCGCCTTTCGGAATCAGGTGAATGGAACTGGCTGGTCACACTTCACCCTAAAACAGATAAGGATATAGTAGCTAAATACAAATCATTAGAGGGCCAAAATCTACGCTTTATTGAAAACTCTGGTGTACTTTCAGCACTACAAGAAGCCGATGTGATGTTATGCGATACCTCTTCAATTATTTCTGAATTCATTGTTCTACAAAAGCCTGTTGTCACTTATAAAACACTCAAGAAAGGCGATCATTTAATTAATATTGAGGATGTCAACGAGATCGAAAGTGCACTTCGCTATGCATTGGACACCCCTCCAGAATTGATGCAAAAGATTAAGGCTTTTGGAGAAATGATTCATCCGGACACAGATGGACAATCAAGTGAGCGTGTTTTAGATGCTGTTGATTGGTTTATTGAAGAAGGCCATAAAGGGCTTAAAAAGAAGCCTTTAAACCTGCTTCGAAAATATAAAATCAGAAAGAAATTAGGCTATTTCAAATTTTAGGGAAGAATAATGACTAAATTATATACGCTGTCAGTCACCATCATCACTCTCAATGAAGCTGACCGAATTGAACGCTGTTTAGAGTCGGTCAAAGATTTAGCAGATGAAATTATCATTCTCGACAGCGGCAGTACCGATGGTACTTTGGATATTGTTCGTCGTTATACCGATCAGGTATTCGAAACAGACTGGCCTGGTTACGGCATTCAAAAACAACGTGCTCTTGAAAAAGCTCAATATGATTGGGTATTGGCGATTGATGCCGATGAAGCCTTGGATGAAGAGCTGCAAGAAAGTGTTCGAAAGTTTTTAAGCGAGCCTCGTGGCAACATAGTAGCGATAAAAATGCCTTGGGGTGTAACTGTTTATAACAAGCGCTTGGATTATGGCCGTAGTGCGCGCTCAATATTAAGAATGGTTTGGCGAGAAGGCGCATCGTTTAGCGATGCCCAAGTTCACGAGAAAATGCTCCATGCGCCAGGCGAGACGGTGACCTTAAAAGGCCGCTTACTGCATTTTACTAGCCGGAATTATGGTCATGCTTTAGAAAAAAGTACCAAGTATGCTTGGCTCGGTAGCCAAAAGTATTTTGCTAAAGGCAAGCGCTGCCATAGTTTATTGAGCGCCGTATTACGTGGCTTTTGGACATTTTTACTCATCTATTTTATTCGCGGGGGCTTTCTTGATGGCTCTGTCGGTTTTTTAGTAGCAGTGAGTTACGCCCAAAATAACTACAATAAATATGCAGGTTTATGGACGCTGACTCGGATGGAAAAATTAGAGAAGGAAGGCAAGCTTAGCTAGTTACCCTACGGCACTTAGGAATTCACCCCACCCTAACCCTCCCCTTGGCAGGGGAGGGAATGATTAGCTTTATTTAGCGAAGAGCCTAATTAGCCTCTTCCCTGATTCGCATAAAGCTCGCGAATCTCGGAAGGCCATTTGATGTTAAGCCGAAGTATTTATAGGTGATGATACTGCCGATATCAGGTGGATTATGCCTCTCAAAATCTGAAAATCCGGTTCCTACTTTAAAGCTTTTCCCTTTCTGAACATGATTCACAGCTTCAACCAATAAAGCGCCTAAGGCATTTTCATACTTACCTTTACCTGGTAGATGCCCCACCACTCTTGCCTCAGCATCCTGATAGGTTTTCAATTTAAGCAAGTCGTCATCTCTTCCGCCATGATAAAAAGACCTACCTTTGTGAAGCATTAAACCTTCACCCTTAATGGCCTCAATCGCTTTAAGTTTAAGTAACAAGGCTTGTTCGTTATTAACTTTGTATTGAGGAATGAGTTTTAGCCAAGGTGGGAAATGTCCATTTTCAAAATAGCTGGTTAGCTGACTTAGCCGTGCATTAAAATCATCGTCACTCTCTGGCAGGTCAAATACCTGATAACTCACTTTCTGCCACTCTTGATCAAGCGCTTCTTGCTTGCGCACAATGCCCGATAAGCGATCAAATTGGGCTCGCCCTAACCAAAGCTCTCCATCTAAGGCAAAAGCAGGGAAGTTTTCGGTAAACCATACTGGCGCGTGATAAGCATTGCCTTGCTTTGAGACAAAGCGTCTTCCATCCCAATAGGCTCGAACACCATCTAACTTCTCACTTACCCAGTAATCTTGAAGATCTATCTCAGAATGGTAAATATTAGCGAGTTGTAGCTCGGGTGACTTGGTATCGACTTCATCAGCCTTTACCGAAGTAGTCAGCAATATCCAAATAAACACGATGATAAATTTGGATTTCCAACAGGGGCTTAAATAATGCATTTTTTCATCCTTGAAGTTAGCAAACTTGAAGTTAGCAAACTTGAAGTTAGCAAACTTGAAGTTAGCAAACTTGAAGTTAGCAAAATAGTAACTCAATCAATCCTTGAATGAGTTTGTGACTTAGCACATGACTATTAAAAAACAAAAACCCCTTAGAGCCAAGCTCTAAGGGCTTTGTTTTTTCAGGAAATACGCTTAAGGATTGTAATGTTCACAACTCTTACGTAAGTAGAACCACCAATTAATCACGATACAAAGGGCATAGAATGTTGCAAAGCCATAAAGTGCATATTCAGGCGTTGTTGCTTTAATCTGCTCTCCAAGTACTTTAGGCATAATGAAAGCGCCATATGCTGCTACCGCTGAAGTCCAACCTAATACTGGGCCTGCTTGTTCACGATTAAATACCTGTGAAATTGTGCGGAAAGTTGAACCATTAGCAATACCTGTTGCGGCAAATAAGACAAGAAATAAGATAAAGAAAGGCACAAAGAATTCTTCAGGCGAGGTAGACTGGTAAGCCAATTGCATATAGTAAGCGACCCCTAATGCTGCGGCAACCATTACAACAGCACAGATCTGAGTGACTAATGCACCGCCAATTTTATCTGCGACCCAACCACCAACGGGACGGATCAAGGCGCCGATAAATGGTCCCATCCATGCGTACATAAGTGCACTTGGCCCATTCGGGTTAGCGGTATTATGCGTCATCACACCATCAACTATGACATGCTGAAAGCCGAAGATAACTTTAATGGTTAGTGGGAAAGAGGCGGCAAAACCGATGAATGAGCCAAAGGTCATGGTATAGATAACGGTCATTGCCCAGGTATGCTGATTACCAAAAATTTTGTACTGGCGCGTTAAACTCTCACCGATTTGGCCTGGAATGGCTTTCAAGGCGAATACTGTCGCCGCAATAATAAGAGGCAATACGATCCACTTGCTTATGTTGAAACCAGAGCCACCCACTTTTTCAGGCAGCATTAACCAAAGACCTAAAATTGCGCAGGCAAAGCCGACACACAACATCATGGAAATTAAGCCGAATGAACCTAAAGGCCCGGGAATATTCGGTGAAACATGGGTCTCACGAAGATTATTCATGCCAAACCAACCGGCAAAAGCCAGTGGAATTAAGAATAATAACCAAACATAACCCGCATTTTGAATCCATGCTTCAGTACCAGCAGGAATCTTACCAATCAAGGTCCCTGATGTCGCCACCAGGGTCATCGATTCACCACCCAATGCACCAAACATCCCCACTGTCATCGCTAAGGGTACAAGAATCTGCATGGTTGTTACGCCAAAGTTACCTAAACCGGCATTCAAGCCTAAGGCCAAACCTTGTTGCTTTTTAGGAAAGAAAAAACTGATATTTGACATCGAAGAAGCGAAGTTACCACCACCAAAGCCAGAGAGTAATGCTAAGACCTGAAATACCCAAAACGGGGTTTCACGGTCGCTTAATGCGATACCGGTTCCTATTGCTGGAAGCATAAGTAAGGCGGTGGTGAAAAATATCGTATTTCGACCACCCGCTAAACGAATAAAAAATGTACTTGGAATCCTAAGGGTGGCTCCCGTTAAACCGGCAATTGCCATTAAGGTAAATAGCTGTGATTTTTCATATGGAAAACCTAAGTTCAACATCTGTACGGTGATAATGCCCCAATACAACCAGACAGCAAAGCCACATAGCAAACTGGGGATAGAAATCCACAAATTACGGTTGGCTATCTTTTTACCGGTGCTTTCCCAAAACTGTTCATTTTCCGGATCCCACGTTTGAATATCTGCGCCTGAGCTTTTGGCTTGGCTTTGCGTATTCGCCATAGAATATCTCCCCATTTAATTAAATAATACTAAAGTCATACTCATCATGCGGAGAAGCTGAGATTAGAACAATTAACTCAAGGGAGTAGTCAAAACACGCATACCGCACACACCAAAGCTACCCCTTATTGAGTAAAGCCCCCTAGAGAACCCATTATCACTAACCCCACCAATCGATTTGAATAATTTAGTGAGTCAAAATAGGTAGAAGCTCAAAACTGAAGGTCCTTTTAATGAAGCAACTAAGCCGTCGTGACATGATTTACATCAATTTAAGATAAGGAGGCTCTTGATTAAGTTTTATTGCTAGGCCAAAGTTAGCCGAAAATAATCATTAATATCTTAAGCATATCTATATAGCTCGCGCATTCTATGAAAATAGTGCTATATAGACATGATCACTTTAGATAGCCACTTTAGATCGCCGCTTTAGTCAGAAAAGGTAATACCTATGACAGATTCCGCACCCTCTACCATTTTATTAGTTGATGACCATCCTTTATTGAGGAAGGGCCTCAGACAATTAATAGAGTTTGAAGATGAGCTAGAAGTCATTGGTGAAGCCAGCGATGGTAAAACGGCACTAGAGTTAGCCATTCAACACGAACCTGACTTGATTGTGCTCGATCTAAACATGCAAGGCATGGATGGTTTAGAAACGCTGCGCGCCATGCGTAATGCCGATGTGTCATCTCGAATTATCATGTTGACCGTATCGGATAGTGACGAAGATGTAGTGTGCGCCATTACTTACGGTGCAGATGGCTACTTACTGAAAGACATGGACCCTGAAAAAATTCTTGAAAAACTAAAAGAAGCCGCTTTAGGCAAAATGGTTATCAGTGAAAAGCTAACGCATGTCTTAGCGGGTGCGATACGCGGAGGCTCCGATAAGAAATCCAACGTCTTGGCAAAACTCACCAGCAGAGAGCATGAAATACTCAAACTCATCGCCAAAGGTATGAGTAACAAATTGATAGCACGCGAACTGGACATCTCTGACGGTACCGTTAAAGTTCACGTTAAGCATGTATTGAAGAAGTTAGAACTGAACTCTCGGGTTGAAGCCGCTGTTTGGATGGTGAATCAGCCCAAGTAGTTTCTTTATTCTCCTCCACACTCCTGCCATTGTGGGCAGCTAGTCAGGTGATCATTCACCATACCCACTGCCTGCATAAATGCATAACAAATTGTTGGCCCGACAAAATTAAATCCGTATTGTTTTAAAGCCTTGGACATCGCTTCCGATTCTCGCGTCGAAACGGGCACATCAGACATAGTTTCACGAGCGTTTTGAATGGGCGTTCCTTCCACAAAAGACCAAATAAAATCTGCAAAAGAACCCTGTTGTTTTTCTATATCAAGGAAGCCCTTAGCATTTCTAATGATGGACTGAACTTTTAGTTTATTCCTGACAATGCCCGGATTTAACAGCAGCGAATCAACTTTGGCTTGATCGTATTTAATAATTTTTTCAGGCTGAAAGTAATCGTAAGCCTGATAATAGCTTTGTTCTTTTTTGAGAATGGTAATCCAGCTTAAGCCAGCCTGCTGTCCGTCTAAACAAAGTTTGGCAAACAGATCAAGACTATCGTAACGAGGCCGCCCCCAGACATGATCATGATAATCCTGATAAAGCGCATCATTGCCGCACCAAGGGCAGCGTTGATCTTGAATAGCATTTAGATTTGATAAGTCAGTCATTTCATTTACCTATTTCCTATTTCCTATTACACAATGTACACCTTGAATTGGCAGAGGTTTTTCATGACTATTTAAGGGCTTTCTAAATGAATAGGCAATTTATTTTATGAGTAATTGTTTTAAGGACTGGTTCTCCTATAATGGGCCATTCCTTTTGCAATCTTGCTCACTGGCTTTACTTTAAGAGGCTCCTCCTGTGACGTCTTCATCTGCAACAAAACAATCTAAGCTGAATTTTCGCTCCAAGTATTTCTGGCTAATGAGTCTATTTGTTATTTACAGCATTTTTGGTGTCTTTGTTATCCCCAAAATAGTCGAATCGCAGCTTCAAAATAATCTTAAAACGCTGGCCAACTGGAATACCCATGTTGAACATATCCGCTTTAATCCATTTGCTCTATCACTTGAATTAGAAGGCGCACAGATCACTGAAAACAACGATAAACCTGTTATCAGTTTTGATCGTTTATTTATCAATTTCAGTTTACTGCAGTCCTTAGGCGGAGCCATTGCTTTCGATGAAATATCCTTAGATGATCCCGTTATCAATTTAGATGTAGACGAAACCGGCACGACCAATTTCCAAAAAGCCTTTAGCTCAAATGAAGCTGAAGATACGACAACGGAAGAAGGCATAATTGAAGAAGATACCGGTATTGTAAATTTATTTTTTGATCTGATTGCCATTAATGCAGGAAAAGTAAATCTAAGTGATGATTCTCAAGGCGAAAATTTCAGCTTAACTCTTGAGCCTTTATCCTTAGCTTTAAAAGACTTCTCAACAAGCCATAATGAAGGCGGAGACTATGAGCTATCCATTGCCTTAAGCAACAATCAAGAAATCAAGTGGCATGGGCAATTTGGTATAGCGCCTTTTCAGTCAAAAGGCCACTTAGCCCTGAAAAATATTCACTCAAGTAGCTTCTGGCATTATGCGAAAACAGCGTCGCCTTATTGGCTGAATCGAGCCAATATTTCGCTATCCGGTGATTATGACACCAGTATTAGTGGTGAGATAACAAAGCTTATTATTGAAAACTCTGAGCTAGTTATTGAAGATGCCGTACTCTCTGAAACATCTGAAAGTGAAGCATTCTTGGCCTTTAAAAACCTAAAACTAGCCCCTATTGCCTTTGGTCTAAACGAACTGTCTTTAGACTTGGGGTATATAGAACTTACTGAACCACAAATTTTTATCGAACGAGCAGCAGATGCCAGTTTGAATATCCTTCGCCCTCTCTCTTCTGATACAAAAAATGCAGAGACACCAGAGCTAAGTCAAGAAGAAACTAAAAGTAAGGATATGGAAGGTAAGGATATAGAAAGTCAGACGGAAGCAGCTGCTTTCCATTGGCACATTGCGGATATCATTATAACTGACGGCTTGATTAAGTGGCATGATCTGGCCTTAAGCTCGCCGACAGAATTAAATTTGGAGGATATTGATATAACGATTGGAAGCCTGAGCGATGACCTAAGCCAAGCTTTCCCATATACACTTTCTTTTGCTTTCCAGAATGAGGATCTTAAGTCGGACACTAATAATACTGAGGCTCATGAGCTTAAAAAACAGACCTTATCAGGCTCACTTAGCCCTCAACCTTTTGTTCTTAATGGTGACGCAGATATTTCAAACTTTCACTTAGCCTCTTTGCAAGGCTATATTAGTGAGTCCGCTAATATCGCTATCAATAAGGGTCAATTTAGCCTTACATCTAACTACGCTTTATCTTTAAATGATCAACTTTCCGGATCCATCACTAGCACCGCCATTATTGATAAGCTGGAAATGACTGACACTGTTTTAAACAAAACGCTTAGTGGCTTTAAACAATTAGTACTCGGGCCTGTCAGTGTTTCTTTACCTTCTCAGAAAGACACTGCCGCTAACGTTGAGATAGAAGCCATTATCTTAGATCAGCCCTTTGGCGAGCTATTTATTGACGAAGAGGGTCGTGTCAACCTATCGCATATTGTTAAGAAAATGGCCGAAGACAAAGCACTTGATGATCCTCAAGAGACTGAAGTGACCCAAATTGAACCAGAACCAGCTTCCCCAGAGTTGCTTTTAAAGTTATTTGAAATCAAGCAAGGCAAGTTTACCTATACCGATTCATCCATGAAACCAGCCGTTGTCACACAGCTATCTGATTTAAGCGGCACTATCGAAGGTATCTCTTCTAAGCTTGAGGCAAAGTCCAACGTGTCTTTCACCGGAAAAGTTGATTCTCAAGGCGTGCTTGATGTTAAAGGGACACTCAACCCTCTGAGCAAAACACCCAATACCGATATCAAGATCAAGGTAAATAATGTCAATTTAAGTATGGCCAGCCCTTATTCAGCAAAATATGCAGGCTATCAAATTGATAAAGGCAAACTCGATTTGGATTTAAACTACTTAATAGATGGCAACAAGCTCAAAGCGAATAATCAAATTCTGTTAAATCAGTTTGAATTTGGTAAATCTGTCGATAGCCCAGATGCAACTAGCCTGCCATTGCCTCTTGCCCTGGGTATTTTGAAAGATCGAAAAGGCAAAATTGATATCGATTTACCAATATCAGGCGATTTGGATGATCCCAGCTTTAAAATTTCTTCTGTTATTCTAAACACCTTTATTAATCTCATTTCCAAAGCGGTGACCAGCCCCTTCTCTATACTGGGCAGTCTGATTGAGGGGGGCGATGCTATTTCGGAAGTTCAATTTATCGCCAATTCCAGTGAACTTAAGCCCGAGCAAAGTGAACAAATCTTAGCTTTAGCCAAGGCACTCCAACAAAGACCTAAACTCACCTTGGAAATTCGGGGCATTGCAGATGCAAATATTGATCAAATTGATAGTTCCGTAAAATCAGAGCCCGAATTAATACAACTTGCCAAAGAGCGTGCTACTCAAATGAGTAATTTTATAATAGAAGTAGGCAAAGTTGATGCTGCTAGAGTCTTCGTTTTAGAGCCAGAAATCATTACACTGAAACCTGAAAAAGCAGTACCAGAAAAAGCTACGACTATTTCTTCCAAGTTCACGTTAGGAGTTCGCTAATTCATGCCTGCTATCAGTCATTTCTTTGCTTACATCAGTCGTCTTAGATGGATAAAACGCTGGAGTTTAATGCGCAATGCCATTCATGAAGATGTCGCCGTACATTCTTGGGAAGTAGCGACATTTGCCCATGTCCTTGCGGTGATCCATAAACAACAAAACCCTGACTCCGACATTGACCCTTATCGTATGGCCACCATCGCACTCTATCACGATGCCACTGAAGTGATCACGGGCGATATGCCAACACCCGTCAAATATCATTCTCATGCCATGCGCAAAGCCTACAAAGGCATAGAACAAAAAGCTCAGCACGAACTATTGGCCTTATTACCCAGCGAACTTCAAACTGAATTCAGGGCCGTTTTGATTGAGGAAGATCTATCAGAAAATTATCAAACACTACTGAAAGCAGCCGATCGTTTATCGGCCTTATTGAAATGCCGAGCTGAACTACGTGCAGGAAATCAAGAATTCTCTCAAGCAGAACAGGTAGTTCACGCTCGACTCCTTGAAATGAACTTGCCAGAAGTCGAGTATTTCCTCTCGATTTTTGCCCCCAGCTACAATAAAACTCTCGATAATTTATTGGAGACATAAGTTTATGTCACATACGATGAAAGCAATTGGTTTAAGGCACTATTTACCTGTGACAGATAGCAACTGTTTACAAGATATAGTCCTTCCTCTCCCGCACCCGATGGCGCGTGACCTGCTCATTAAAGTAGAGGCCATTAGCGTTAACCCTGTCGACACTAAAGTCAGAGCGCCCAAAGATTTAATAGAAGCTCACGCTAAAATTCTAGGTTGGGATGCCTGTGGCACCGTAGTTTCAGCCGGTGAAGATGTAACATTATTCAGCCCCGGGCAAAAAGTATTTTATGCCGGTGATATTACCCGTGCTGGCTGTAACAGCGAATATCACTTGATTGATGAGCGCATAGTCGGGCATGCGCCAGAGAAATTATCCATCGAACAAGCCGCTGCCATGCCTTTAACCTCACTAACTGCCTGGGAAGCCCTGTTCAGCCGCTTAGCTATTAATTTAAATGGCACACTGCCAAACGATACGCTACAAAAAAGTATTCTGATTATTGGTGGTGCCGGAGGTGTTGGCTCTATTGCGACTCAGCTAGCAAGTAATCTAGCTGGCCTGACCGTTATCGCAACGGCATCCCGAACTGAGTCAGTCGACTGGTGTAAAAAAATGGGGGCTGATTTTATTGTCAACCATCACAACTTAGCCGAAGACATTCGCGCCCTAGACATTAAAGAACTTGATTATATTCTTTGCTGTAACAGCACCGACTTACATTTTGAAAGCATGGTCGAACTGATTGCACCTCAAGGCCATATTTGTAGTATTGTCGATAACACCCAGCCTTTAGCTTTAAATAAATTAAAAGCCAAGTCAGTCAGTTTTAGTTGGGAATTTATGTTTACCCGCGCCATGTTTAAAACCGATGATATGATCGAACAACATTATATTCTGAACGAAGTTGCCCGCTTACTTGATGAAGGTATTTTGAAGTCGACACTCAATGAAGTTCTTACTCCGATTAATGCTCAAAACTTAAGAGACGCTCATGGTAAATTGGAGCAGGGCAACATGATAGGTAAATTGGTATTGAGTGCTTGGGAATGAACCTTTACCCCACCCTAACCCTCCCCTTGGCAGGGGAGGGAATGATTAGTTTAAAACGCCTCCCCCTTGTGAAGGGGGCGGCAGGGAGGGGGTTTTGATTCTGGGGTTTTGTGCCCATTTCCTCGAAAAGTCCAATCTATTGGCTAGA
>TARA_R110001592_G_scaffold319629_1_pt1 | contig 16990 bp, 16 predicted proteins | sample TARA_R110001592 | Tara Oceans TARA_R110001592 (sample SAMEA4398387) | marine metagenome | biome: Polar Biome; feature: [SRF] surface water layer (ENVO:00010504); material: water (ENVO:00002006), including particulate matter (ENVO:01000060) such as... | depth 5 m
GGTAATGCTTTTTTTCACCATTGCCATCTGATGCTCTCCAATAAGAAGGAATATGTACTACTTTATCCTACTACCAATCGAGCTTTTGGGAAAGGATATGGTGCTGTGGGAGTGGCCTACATCATTTAACATAATCATGATTATGAGTGCTCTACTACGACATTTGGCCAGAACGGGCGAAATTTCCAAAGCCGCCATCTTTACTCCAGGTGACCACCCTTCAAATAAGTCCCGTAACAGACTCGCGCTGCTAGGCTGATATAGTGTCCCTGGTCGGTAAGCCGTTGGTTTTGCTTTTGGTTCCTAAGAAATCTCGGCGCTGGTAGTGCGGATTTCGAGTTAAAAATTGTCGAAGCTTATGCAAACGTGTGTCTGGTCAGCGAGACAAAGGAGAGTGCAGGCAATGGACGGTATTACACAATTCAGCGAGGCTAGCCTTGAGCAGAAGATCACCACGCGCTATGGCATTCTGCTCTCACAAACCCAGTTGGCGGAGCTGTTGGGGCGAACCCCCGGCGGGCTCCGTTACAGCTTGAGCTACCCCAGTGACCAGCATACCCGCGACCTCAAGGCCAGCGGCCGCAAGATTGGTCGAAGGGTGTATTATCCCGCCGCGGAGGTGGCGCAGATCATAGAGAGTGGTGCAAGGGGTGGCTAATACCATTATCCGGGCACCTCGGCGCAACCGTTACCTTGTTCTCGACCAACGCATTATCGATGACACGCGTCTGTCCTGGGCGACCAGGGGCATGCTGGCGTACCTGCTCTCCCGGCCTGACAACTGGGAGGTGCGTGTGACGGATCTGCAGCGGCGCGGAAACCTGGGCCGGGATGGCACGTACAAGCTCATCAGTGACCTTCGATCGACAGGCTACGTGGAATTCCAACAAGCCAGAGACGCACTGGGTCGTATCCGTGGTGGCTCCTACATCGTTCGCGAAATTCCCAATCCACCACATCCGGAATCTCCGGATACGGACGTGCCGGAACCGGCGGCACCGTATCCGGTTGAGCCGGAAGCTTTAACTACTACTGAAGTTAATCTATTACCAAGTACAACAACTACTACCCACAATACCAAGGAACGATATTCGAACCTGGATCAGCCGACACAAGTGATAGCGTTTCCCGACTGGATCTCAGATGAGCAGCAAAATGCAGCCCGCGAAAAAGTGGCGAGATTTGAGTCGGCCCTGGCACAGATGTTAATCGATGAATGGGCGGGTGCTATCAGTGCAGGCAAGATCAAGAAGTCACCGCTGGGGTACCTTCACGAGCTTGCAGCCAGGTTGGACAGGAACCAATTCAAATGCCACTACGGGCAAGATCTTGTGCAGACAAGAACAGGAGACAGATTTTTGAATTAATGCACCTCTGAGTGTTTCTAGTCCAAAGGCATTATTCGTGGCCCAACAGAGCTGCTGACTTCTAGCCATTGTTGCGATTACCGATCTTCACCACCTTGCCTTCTCTAAGACCCTGGTAGCAAAAATGCTCCCAGTCGGCCATCAGCAGGCGACGCTTTTCGAGAAGCTCAGATCGCGCATAGGCTGCGCGCGTGGCGTCACTGTTCACGTGAGCCAGCGCAAGCTCACAGACTTCCTCTGGAAAACCCGTGTGATCTTGTGCCCACGTGCGAAAGGTGGCGCGGAAACCGTGTTGTGTGACTGTACGCCCCATGCTCTTGATAACTTTGGTTAGCGTCATATCGGAGAACATCTTGCCCCTGGGGCTAACAAATACGAGATCATTGTCTTCAAAGCGGGGGAGGGCATTCAGCAAAGTGATAGCATCGGGGCACAGCGGTACTCTGTGCACTCTGCCCCCTTTCATCCGTTCCTCGGGTATTGTCCAAACTTTGTTTGTCAGGTCGATTTCATCCCAGGTCGCACCGCGAATCTCGCCGGAGCGGGCTGCAGTCAAAATGCCAAATCTCAGGGCCATAGCTCCCGCTGTCTTCTTGCGGGACAGCTCTTGCATAAATTTGGGCAACTCCTCAACGGGCAGAGCGCGGAAGTGCTGAACTTTGGATATTTTTCCGGGCATGGGAAGTGTCTGGTCAAGATTGCCTTTCCAGCGGGCGGGATTGTCACCCGTTCGTAACCCTTCCGCCCCTGCCATATCAAGTATGCGCTCCAGAATGGCTCGAATCCGGGTGGCGGTCTCAGTCTTTGTTTCCCAAATAGGGGTGAGTGCTTTTACTATGTGGGCGCGCTCGATGTCACCGACTATCAGATTCCCCAACGTCGGGTAGACGTATGTTTCCAATTGGTTCTTCAACTTCCTGGTTTGCTTAAGGGTTTTATATTCCTTAGCCTTTTTTGCAGCGAAGTTTTCACAGACACTGCGGAAAGTCACAGACTTTGCCTGGGCGGCCAGCAGCGCAGACCTGGCCGCTTTGCGGCTTGCTCGAGGATCAATTCCTTGCCGGATTTGTTCTTTGAACTCGCGGGCCTTCGCCCTGGCGATACCCAGAGTGATTTCGGGGTAGGGCCCTAATCCCAGTTCGGGGCGTGCGTTTCCTACCGGGGTTTTAAGAATCCAGGAGCGGGCAAATGTGGTGTTCCCGGGGGCCGGAGGGGAGCATTGCAGGTATAGCCCCCCCACGCCCCCGACAGTGTGCAATTTGGGGCGCGGCCTGCCCTTATTGCGACCGGACTTCACCGTTCCCCACTTTAAGCGGCGCACTTGCATGTCGGTGAGTTCAATTCCGAGTTTTGGCATTCCTCACTCCTACCCTACATAAAGCATGAAATTGTATGCTAGAGCATGAAACTGGCTGTTACAACGTAAATGAGAAATATGCTTTAAATAAAGGGGTAAATGCAACAAATTGATACAGGATGAGACAGCCATGATGGTGAGACCCGAGCCTCCATATTTAGAATAGGATCAGTATGTTAGGTGGGCATGATATGCCTACCAAACATTTTCCCCTGTTCCTCAAAATACCCGTTAAAAATTTCCGATGCAAAGCGGCAATACCCTCGACAGAGAATAATTTTCCTATCTGGGGATATCCAAAAAGCGGCCACTACGTTTTAGTTGTCAATCACTTAATAAGTGCGGCCGCAATTTACCCACACAAGTAAACACCTGTTAGATATACATCCGCCTAGCGGGCTACGGAATGCGCTGAACAGGTATTCTGCAGCTCCAGCAGGCACTCGTCGACTGAACGTCCCGATGTGTTGATGGCATAGTGTGCCGCCTCGTACTGTGGCCTGCGCTCCTCCAGAATCAACTTCAGATCATCCATCGCTTCCCGGTTCCCCTGCATGGGACGCAGGTCGCCTTGTTCTATAACGCGCTTCATATGTTCTGTGGGAGATGCCTGTACCCAGACGGTGTAGAATGAGTTAATCACCAGATTGTAGGTGTCCAGTTCCGAGACCAGGCTACCGCCTGTTTCCAGTACCACCTTGTCATAGGACTCCAGCACATATTCCACTGCCTGCTTTTCTACCTGGCGGTAGGCTTCCTGCCCGCTGCGCGCGAACAGTTCCGGAATGTCCATGCCCGCCAGGCTTTCTATGACATTACCCAGGCGGATGAAGGGGATGCCAAGACTGTCGGCGAGCAGGCGACCAAGCGTGGTTTTACCACCGCCTCGCAGACCCACAAGCGCGATACCGTGTACCTCCAGCGGTGCCCTGGCGAACTGATCAGTCAGCAATTTTTCTGCCTGCGCCAGTTCTTTCACGCTGAGGCGTTCCAGCAGTTGTTTCAGCTGTGCCTGTCCGGCGACCCGGTCATTGCGTGAGTGCGGCAACAGTTCGTGAATGTCCAGGTTGAGCGCCTGGGCGATACGGGACAGCAGGCCAACTGAAATATTGGCCTGGCCGGTTTCTACCTGGGCGAGGTAGCGCTGGGAGATTTCCGAGTGCTGTGACAAATCCTTGCGCGTCATACCACGCCTGGCGCGGGCGCCTCGAACCCGCTGGCCTATCGCTTCGATATAAGCATCAATCCCCTGATATTCAGGGGACGCGGCAGAAGAATCGGGGAGGGCAACCTCCGGCGATGTGTTGCTGCGCTTTGCATTCATGGTTTTTCCCAGTAGGGACCTCTGATGGTGCGTATAATAACACGAACATGCATTATAGTGCCTTTACCGATCGAGCTCAGTGAACTATCATCTGATTCGGCACTAAAGTGCTAATAATAATACTGATTTATCATAACTATCTCTCCCCGGGTGAGTAATTCCCATGACCACAGGCACTACATCCCCACTGTTTATGTCCTCCCCGGCAACCGGTATACCGCCGACTGTCTGTGCCGGCGAGACAATCGTATGTATCCGCCAATGACAACACCGGGCCACTACAATGCCGCGGCAGACCTTATCCAGCGCAATCTGGCGGCGGGGCGCGGGGACAAGGTCGCCTTTATTGATGACCACGGAAGTTACACTTACGCCGAGGTGGATGCTATGTCCTCAGCGTTCGCCAATGCCCTGCTGGCCCGGGGTGTGCAGATGGAGCAGCGAATACTCCTGTGTATGCAAGACTCTGTTCACTTTCCGGTGGCCTTCCTGGGCGCCATCAAGGCCGGGATCGTGCCGGTGGCGGTCAACACAATGCTGACAGCCGATGATTATCGTTACATGTTGCGCGATAGTCGCGCGCGCTTGGCGGTGGTTTCCGAGCCGCTGTTGTCCAAGGTAAGAGCGGCCGCTACTTCCGCGCCCTTTCTCAATTCGATCATCGTATCCGGTGACCGGGTAGCCGGCGATGATGATATGTCGAGTTTGCTGGCCGCCGCAGATAGCCAGTTTGAGGTGGCACCCACGGTCGCTGATGACATGTGTTTCTGGCTGTACTCATCCGGCTCCACGGGTGCGCCCAAGGGTACAGTGCACCGACACTCCAGCTTGCTGGAGACTGCGCAGCACTACGCTATTCCAACTCTCGGCATCACCGCCGATGATCTGGTGTTTTCGGCGGCCAAACTGTTTTTTGCCTATGGTCTGGGCAATGCCTTGACCTTTCCCATGGCGGTGGGTGCCACGTCTTTGTTGATGGGCGAACGTTCCACCCCGGAATCGGTGGCGCTGCGCCTGCAAAAGTATCGGCCTACTATTTTCTTCGGTGTGCCCACGCTTTACGCCGCTATGCTGGCGAGCCCGGACCTGCCGCCGCCGGAGCGCCTGAATCTGCGCTGTTGTGTGTCTGCAGGGGAGGCATTGCCTCAGGAGATTGGCAGGCAATGGACGCAGCACTTTGGCGTGGACCTGTTGGATGGGATTGGTTCAACCGAGATGTTGCATATTTTTTTAAGCAATCGGCCGGGGTCTGTGCGCTACGGCACTACCGGCCTCGCGGTGCCGGGGTACGAACTCCGCATTGTTGATGAGAAGGGTGTCCCGGTCCCGGCCGGGGAGGTTGGAGAGCTGCAGATCAAGGGACCAACCAGCGCGCTGTTCTACTGGAATAACCGGGAGAAAACAGCCAGCAGTTTTCAGGGGCATTGGGTGCGCAGCGGCGACAAGTACCGGCAGGACGAGGACGGTTATTACATTTATGCCGGGCGCAGCGACGACATGTTGAAGGTGGGTGGCATCTATGTGTCACCTATCGAGATAGAAGCCGTGCTGATTGAGCATGCGGCAGTGCTGGAGGCCGCAGTAATCGGGCGGGAGGACGCGGGATCGCTGACCAAGCCAGCGGCCTATGTGGTGTTGAAGCCCGGGTTGGAAGGCTCGGAAGCGCTGGCTGACGAACTGCGGGCGCATGTTAAAAGCCTGCTTGCTCCTTTCAAATATCCGCGCTGGATAGAGTTTGTGGAGGATTTACCCAAGACAGCCACGGGCAAGATTCAGCGCTTCAAGCTGCGAGCTGCGGCGTCCTGAATCAGGTTGCTGGCAGCCGGTGCGGCGGCGCCTGGCAAGGTAGTGTCTGTGGTGCTTTATATTTCTTGTAATCTTTTTGGTATGAAATATAATGCATATATTCCGAATATCAGGATGCCCGGGGGCGCCAGTTCATGATCGATTTTCGTACCCATCCAGATGACTACTGCCATTGGCGCCTGGAGTTCGATGGTGAAATCGCATTCCTGACCATGGACGTCGCCGAAGACCACGGGGTGTTTCCCGGCTACGAGCTCAAGATGAACTCCTACGATATTGGCGTGGATATCGAGCTGTATGATGCTGTGCAGCGGCTTCGCTTCGAGCACCCCGAGGTCAGATCTGTGGTGATGCGCTCAGCCAAGAATCGCATATTCTGCGCCGGTGCGAACATCAAGATGCTGGGCGGGGCAGGGCATGGCCACAAGGTCAATTTCTGCAAGTTCACCAATGAAACCCGCAACTCCATTGAAGATGCCACGTTGTTTTCCGGGCAGCGTTATTTGTGTGCCGTGAATGGCACGGCCGCCGGGGGCGGTTATGAACTGGCGCTGGCAACCGATTACATCATGCTGGTTGATGACGGCAACGCCGCTGTGTCGCTACCTGAGGTGCCACTGCTCGCGGTTCTGCCCGGCACGGGTGGGCTGACCAGGCTGGTAGACAAGCGCATGGTGCGACGTGATCTCGCGGACGTCTTTTGCAGCGTGGAGGAGGGTGTGCGCGGGCAGCGAGCGGTCGACTGGCGGCTGGTGGATGAAATCGTGCCCAACTCGAAGTTTGGTGAAACAGTGAAGCAGCGGGCAAAAGAATTCGCCGCTGCGTCGTCGCGGCCAACTACCGCCAGTGGTTTCGAGTTGACGAAAGTGGCGCGTGAAATCGATGGTGACCAGATTCGTTACCCGCGGGTGACTGTCGAAATGGACCGCCAATTGCGTACCGCGAGTATTACAGTGCACGGGCCGGGTTCGCCGGCGCCGGGAGTCGAGGACATCGCTGCACAGGGCTGCGAATTCTGGCCTCTGGCAGCGGTGCGGGAGCTGGATGACGCCATATTGCACCTGCGGCTGAATGAACCAGAGCTGGGGACACTGATTTTCAGAACCCGCGGTGACAGTGAGCTAGTGCTCGGTTATGACAGGCTGCTGCTGGCAAATCGGGACAACTGGCTGGTCAACGAAATTCTGCTTTACTGGAAGCGCCTGTTGAAGCGGGTCGATGTTACCTCCCGCTCCCTGGTTACCCTGGTGGATCCGGGAAGTTGTTTCGCCGGCACACTGGCTGAGCTGGTGTTTGCTGCAGATCGTAGTTATATGCTTGAGGGGCAGTTCGAAGGAGATGATACTCCGCCGGCGGTGCTCCACCTAAGCGAAGCCAACTTCGGTGTGTTGCCAATGGGCAATGGCCTGACGCGTTTGCGAACGCGCTTTTTGGGAGAGCCAGCGAGTGTAATTGCAGCGCAGGAACTGGTAGGACAGCCGCTGGGTGCCTTGGCGGCCCTTGAGGCTGGTCTGTTGACCTTCGCTCCGGATGATATCGACTGGGAGCATGAGTTGCGAATGTTCCTGGAAGAGCGCGCGAGTTTCTCGCCGGACGCCATGGTCGGCATGGAAGCGAACTTGCGCTTTCCCGGGCCTGAAACAATGGAAACAAAGATTTTTGGGCGCCTGTCTGCCTGGCAGAACTGGATATTCCAACGGCCCAATGCTGTGGGCACAACGGGTGCCTTAAAGTTATATGGCAGCGGTACACGGCCACAATTTGATCAGGAGAGGGTATAAATCATGAGCGAACCGGTGCAGGCGGTAGACTACGACGACCTGATTCCAAATAACGTGAACTTGTCGGAAGATCGCGGGTTGAAGCGCGCCATGGAGCAATGGCATCCGCAGTTTATTGAATGGTGGAAGGGTATGGGGCCCGATGGCTTTCAGGATGCCGAAGTCTATCTGCGCACAGCAGTAGGGGTAGACCCTAAAGGGTGGGCAATTTTCGATTACGTGAAGATGCCCGAGTATCGCTGGGGTATTCTGCTGGCGGACAAGGAGGAGGGGCGAACCATTGCCTTTGGCAAGCACAAGGGAGAGCCCGTTTGGCAGGAGGTGCCCGGTGAGTATCGCGCTCTGCTGCGCCGCCTGTTGGTGATTCAGGGTGACACAGAGCCTGCCTCGGTTGAGCAGCAGCGCTACCTTGGCCGCACCGCACCTTCGCTGTATGACCTGCGCAATGTATTCCAGGTCAATGTCGAAGAGGGCCGACACCTGTGGGCGATGGTGTATTTGCTGCAAAAGTACTTTGGTAGAGATGGCCGTGAAGAAGCTGAAGCATTGTTGCAGCGGCGCTCCGGCGACGAGGACAGGCCTAGAATTCTCGGTGCTTTCAACGAGGAGACACCCGACTGGCTTTCCTTTTTCATGTTCACTTTCTTCACTGATCGCGACGGCAAAATGCAACTGGAATCACTGGCGCAATCCGGTTTTGACCCGCTGTCGCGAACCTGCCGCTTTATGCTTACGGAGGAAGCCCACCACATGTTTGTCGGGGAAACGGGCGTGCGGCGGGTTATCGCACGCACCTGTGAGGCGATGAACGAAGCGGGTATTACTGACCCAATGGCAATAGAGGACGTGCGCAAGCTGGGCGTTATTGACCTGCCCACCCTCCAGAAAAAAATGCATTTCCATTTCTCGGTTACCCTGGACTTGTTCGGCTCGGAAGTGTCGACCAATGCGGCGGCCGCCTATGAGGCTGGTATCAAGGGCAGGTTCCAGGAGACCAAACTCGAGGATGATCACCAATTACATGCAGAGACCTATCCGGTTACCAAATTAATAGAGGGTAAGTTTGAAGTAGTGCAGGAAACTGCGCTCAATGCACTGAATGCCCGTTTGCGGGATGACTATGTTAACGACGCACAAGTGGGTGTTGACCGCTGGAACAAGATGATAAATAAGGCGGGAATCCAATGGGAGCTAACACTTCCCCACATTGCGTTTAATCGAAATGTTGGCGAGTTTTCTGAATTCAATGTCAGTCCCACGGGCGATGTTATGGATAATGCTGCCTGGGAGCGCGCGTATCACCAGTTTCTGCCCAATGATGCGGACCTCGCGTATATCAGTTCCCTGATGGTGCCGGAACGAAAAACAGGTAAATATGCCGGCTGGATAGCGGCTCCTGAACGTGGCATCGACCGCCGTCCTGGCGATTTTGAGTACGTAAAATTACACGTATCGTAGTAACTACTTGAACCGGTGTTGCGAAGGCTTGAGATAATAGCCTGTAACGCCGTGTAATGTTATTGCGCTCCCTGCTGTGCTAAAAGATAGGTGTTTCACGCATCCATATCAACAGAAACTATGCCCATTGCGGGTGTTGTAGGGCGTCACTGTCTCCACGTATTTGCAGGAGTAAATCGAATGATTCTCACATGGCAAATCGCACGAAAACTGTTTCTCATGCTCATGGTTCTTTCCGCTGTCAACGCTGCCTCAGCACAAACGGTCATGGTATATCAGGGGCCTGACTGGACAAATCGAGAGCGCCAGGAATTTTACACGCGGGATCAGGGGTCTAGAATTATGCCACTGGTGTGGATGCAGGCACTCGAATACCCTCGCAAGAAGCCGTTTCTCAGGGACAGTCTTGCGCGCTTTGGTTATTTGCCTAATCCGGCAATCAACCTGGCCGATATTCCCGTCGGTTTTACGGTATCGCAAGAAAGTGTTCCGTCCATCGGTATGACATGCGCGGCCTGCCATACACGGCAGATCAATGTCAACGGAACGGCGTATCGCATCGATGGTGGTCCTGCCATCGTGGACTTTCAGAGCTTTCTGCAGGAATTGGATTTTGCGGTGGCAGCTGTGTTGAAAACGGATGCATCCGTGAAAGTATTCGCCCGCGCGGTGCTGGGGAATGATGCCAGTCCGGAGGCGATTACTGCGTTGAAAACAGAAGTGGAGCTTTGGCAATTGCGGTTTAGCACGCTGATCCGACGATCCCTGCCTGACCCAGCGTGGGGGCCATCCAGACTGGATGCCGTCTCAATGATCTTTAACCGTTTGGCTGGCCTCGATCTGGGGGAACCACCAAGCTATATCATCGAGGATAATATTGAATCGGCGAATGCGCCTACCCGCTATCCTTTCTTGTGGAACGCGGCACGCCAGGATTTCACGCAGTGGCCTGGCTTTGCTGAAAACGGCAATTCGATCCTGGGGCTGGCGCGAAACCTGGGTGAAGTTTACGGCGTATTTGGCGTCTTTCACCCAACTAAACAAAGTGGGTTCCTAAAGCTGAATCGCGATTATATCAGCAATAACTCGGCTAATTTTGACGGCTTGGCTGATGTAGAAGACTTGATCCGGAAATTTGGACCGCCACGTTGGCCGTGGATGATCGACGATACGCTCGCATCGGCAGGCGCGCAAATATACCACCGCTCACAGGCAGATGGCGGATGTGCAGAGTGTCACCGGATTAACCCCGGAAAGTTTCGGGGCATAGGAATCAAGACCTGGGCGACACCCATACTGGACGTCGGTACTGACAGGCGCGAATGTGAAATCCTTACCCGTACCGCTAAATCAGGTGTTTTGGAGGGTGCCAAAATTCCGTTTCTGAACAGCGGAAAACCGCTTCAAGCGGTTGAGTCAGTATTCAATTTACTCTCGTTCTCGGTAGTGGGCGCCATTACTCAACATAAACTCAGCACATTTAGCCAGAGCGAGGGAGTTTTGATGTCTGAGTCGGTCGATAGTGCAGAGCAGTTTCCCGACGAGTTGAAGCAACTGCAGGGTGCGTTCCCGGAAATGCAGGTATCCGGCACAGAGGTGATGATGGTGACTGATGGCGAGCCGGAGTGTGCATACGAATCTCGCGTTATGGAGGGCATCTGGGCTGCGGCACCGTATCTGCACAATGGCTCTGTCGCAACTTTGGAGGATTTGCTGAAACCGGCTTCGCAAAGGAAGAGCGAATTTGCGATTGGTTGGAGTTACGACATCGAAAAAGTCGGATTAGCCGCCGCACAGACCCAGTTTGACTATGTATTACATACCACGGACTGCTCAAACCTCAGTTCAGGGAATAGCCGATGCGGTCATGAATTTGGCACTCAATTGCCCGAGAGTGACAAACGAGCGCTGCTGGAATATCTCAAGTCATTGTGAAAAAACGGGACTATTGCCGGGCACCGTTATGCCGGGGTTGATCTGAGTACGGCAGTATTTGGATCGCCCTTTTTCCCCGAGGATAAAGAGCGCAGCCCTGTCATCCCGCTGCTATCAAGTGGCTGTGCCGTCCGGTTTTTAATTGGTGTTGCAATCGATACTGTCCAGACCATCGGTGAAGTTGTGGATGTACTCGTTATTTAGCGGGGTATATGCCGGCACACTGGGGCGCGAGTTCTCCAATTCCCTTATAGCAACGCTGTAAGCGCTGGTTTTCATGAAATCCCAACCAGTTCCACCAGCACATACTCCAGATCGCCCTAGAGCCCTTTCACTTCGCCATCTATTGCTTGAGTCTCCTGTCCGGTTGTGAATTGGGCAGTCGGGCTATACATTAGTCGATGTCAGTGTAATCGCCTTTGCAGACGAGGGTAGGGTGGTTGCTTGAGACTTGATGATATATTTCTGTAGTCTGATTGAGTTAACGTGCTCTATCGTCTCGATAACCAATATACGCGGTATATAAAGGAGTTTGATGATGAAACAAATTGCGTTGGGTACTCAGGGCTTACGTGTTTCAAAACTCGGGCTGGGTTGCATGGGGATGTCAGAGTTTTACGGCCCCAGTGATGAAGCCAGAAATCTCGCAACGCTCAACAAAGCACTGGATCTCGGCATCAATTTCTGGGACACCTCGGACATGTATGGCCCGCATACCAATGAGCAGCTATTGGGGAAAATTCTGGCCGGGCGCAGGGAAGAGGTGCTGATTGCGACAAAATTCGGTATTACTCGAGATTCAGGGGGCGGTATGGGGATGAATAGCCGGCCGGAATACGTCAAGGCGGCCTGTGAGGCATCGCTGCAAAGGTTAGGGGTCGATGTGATAGATCTCTATTATCAGCACCGGGTTGATCCAGCTGTCCCCATTGAGGATACCGTGGGGGCCATGGCTGAGCTGATTGCTGCAGGGAAGGTCAGGTACCTGGGCCTCTCCGAGGCATCGCCGGAGCAGATCCGTCGCGCGCATAGCACAGCGCCGATCACCGCATTGCAAACGGAATATTCCCTGTGGTCGCGAGAAGTCGAAGAGGAGATATTGCCGACTATCCGGGAACTGGGGATAGGGTTCGTGGCCTATAGCCCACTCGGCAGAGGGTTTCTGACCGGTAGTATCGCCTCCCGGGAGGACCTCGATTCCGATGACTATCGCCTGAACAGTCCCCGCTTCAGCGACGACAACCTGGACAGGAATCTGGGTCTGGCAGAGCATGTTATCGAACTGGCGGCGGCAAAGCAGGTCACGCCAGCACAGTTGGCGCTGGGCTGGGTGCTCAGTCGAGCGGAGAACATTGCAGCTATTCCCGGTACGACGCGCGTCCAACACCTACAGAGCAATGTTGGCGCACTGGAACTCGACTTCAGCGCAGAGGAATTGGCGGCGCTGGATAACTGGTTCCCGGTGGGGGTTGCCGCAGGGTCAAGGTATTAGCCAGGGCCGGCACGCCTGAAAGGAGTGTTGCCGTCCGGCCGCTAAAGCGTACGATGGAGACTCCAACCAGGACGAGAGAGACCGATGAAGGAAAAAATTGTTCAGATAGCTGAAAACTTTTGGAATATACGGGGTTCCTTCCGCATTGCCGGAGTCGTGGACATTGGTACTCAGACCTCACTCGTCAGGCTGGCCAGTGGCAATTTCCTTTTTCTGGATTCCTATGCGATGAGCGAGCCTACGAGGGAGGAAGTTGACGTTATCCTGGAGGGCGGAGGCGAGGTAGAAGCTATCCTGAACTTGCACCCCTTTCACACTGTCCACGTTGAGCGTATGCACGAGTTGTACCCCGAGGCGCGCCTTTATGGGACCCAGCGGCATCTGGACCGATTCCCCGATTTGCCCTGGGAGGAGGTCCGATGTGAAGACACGGAACTCCACGATTGGTATTCAGATGATCTCGAATTTAGCATCCCGCAGGGCGTGGACTTCGCTTCAGCCAATGAAAATGTTCATTTTGCGTCTGTCCTGGCCTACCACCGGGCATCAGCTACTATTCACGTCGACGATACCCTGATGTATATCCGTCTACCGCGCATCCTGGGTCTGGTGGGTTTGCGCGACCGGGTCAGCTTTCATCCGACGCTGGCGATGGCGCTCGAGAAGCGCGAGGGGGCGGCGGCAGAGTTCAGGGAGTGGGCCGAAGAGCTGGCTGAAACATGGAGTGAAGCCGAAAACCTCTGTGCTGCACACTCCGGCACGCTATTGGCAGAAACAAACCGTGGGGCATTGATACCTGACCGTATACACAAGGCATTAGGTCGCTGCCAACTGATTCTTGGGGCGCATAAGCGCCGCTACGGTTGAATGCAGAGGCTGTCCAGGAAGTGAGACATTTGTGACACGGGAGGGTGGCACCCGAGATAGTCTCCAATCTGGAATCACTTCTGTTTATATTAGTACTATACTTTATCCATGAAACTGAATTTGCGATCGATCGACTTGAATCTGCTGACAGTGTTTGATGCGATTATGGAAACTGGCCAGCTGTCGAGTGCGGGTGAGCGTTTAGGTATGAGCCAGCCAGCCATGAGCGCAGCACTTGCGCGCCTGCGTCAAACGATGGGGGATGACCTGTTTATTCGATCACACCAGGGTATGCTACCAACCCCTCGGGCCAAAGCTCTCCATCACACGATAGCTGAGGCGCTACAATCAATCAGAATCGAATTGCAAAGTAATACGGTATTCGACCCGGCTCTTTGCAACAGACATTTCCGGGTGATGGGCGGTGACTATGTGGAAATGCTGTTTTATGGCTCACTGTTAGCACGTGCCCACTCCAGGGCGCCGGGTGTAACGAGCGAAGTGAAACCGTTACAGATTAACGGCTACGAAAAAGCGCTGCAGCTGGGTGAAGTAGATGTTGCTGTACATTATGCGCTGGCTAGTGATGAGGGACTGAGCTACGAACATATCCTGGATGATCGTCTGGTTGTCTTAGCCAGAAAGCATCACCCAAAAATACGAAAAAAAATGACTGAGAGTATTTTCTATACAGAAAAGCATGTCACTCTGATGACGGGAAAAGACAATATAAGCCACCTGGACAACTTCATGGGCAACGACGGCGTGCAGCGCAATATTGGCGCTAAAGTAGCGCAGTTTGCCAGTATGATTCCTGCCATAGTTAATTCAGACTACCTGTGCGTAATGCCGGAAAATCTTGCTAAACGATTTTCTCTGTATTTCGAACTGGCATGCTTTCCCATCCCCTTCCCAACACCAGAATTACCGATTTATCTGGTATGGGGCAGCCGCTTCAACCGCGATCTGGCACATGTGTGGTTCCGGGAAGAACTGAAGGCCGTCATGCTCGAGTAAATCTTCCGGGCTCAAACAATGGAATGGCTTTGCTTACTACATCTGGAGAGCGCAGCGAGAGCCGCATTCTCCCGGTGCGCCGGCACGTCCGCCTCTTACGTATTCGGTATCGGATAACCGGTGGCTAGATAGAAACGTAATAGCAGCCTTGCAAATATCGACCTTTGGTAATTGCCGAACCAGGGTGTAACTTCGCTTGCTTGCCTGGCGATTTCGCTGATCTCGTTGGGATAGACACCAAAAAAGTGACCGTACACTTGTAGATTGCTATCCAAAATAATGTAACTCGGCCATCCGACAGCCGGGGTTTGAACTGCCAGGATATCGTAACCTGCGTCGTAGCTATCGGCACCGTACCAGACATCGCGGGGGTCACCAGTCCAAGCGGTGTCCAGCCAATTTAAAGCGGTTTTGCGGGTCGCGGGCCGGTAGGAGTAATCTTCAACCAGCAGGTCGATTAAACCCACATTAATACCTTCGGCTGCCAGGTTATCGGCAAACGCTTGCGCCTCCAAAGACCAGGTAATACAGGGCGAACACCAGCTTGCACAGACCGCGATGATAACTGCATCGTAACGCCCGGCTAATGAATACAAAGAGGTCTTTCTGGGCCGGAGTTTTTTACCTGACAAGTAGTAGGAGTGGATGTTCGGCGGTGCCAGCCCTAGTTCCCACCCTTTTTCAGGGGGGTTTACCGCAGCTGTCGAATTGAAAGAGAAGAGAAAAAAAGTAACGCAAACTGCTTTGATCGACGCATTTTTCATAGTGACCTCCTACCTGGGGGCGTTCGAGATGATGCTGGATCGGTTTTGGTAGGGTATTCCGTCGTAAGGTGCAGAAGCAATTCACTATTTATTATGAACCATATCCATGAAGCTGAACTTTCGATCGATTGAGCTGAATTGATTGATATCAGAAGGACAGGCACTCTTCCGAGATATCAGAGATATCAGAAGGACAGGCACTCTTTCGAGGTAAGAAGTATCAGAAGGACAGGCACTCTTTCGAGGTAAGAAGTATCAGAAGGACAGGCACTCTTCCGAGGTAGAATATCAGAAGCAGAAGGACAGGCACTCTTCCAGATATCAGAAGGACAGGCACTCTTTGGGAATATCAGAAGGCTTAATAGTAGGATATATTAGAAGGATAAGCAGTCTACGATGAGGTAAAAGCCGAACAGGTCTAAAATCAACTTTCTTAAGATGGAAGTGCCGCCACCAGTTATGGAATGAGCGTGTAGAAAGAGTGCCCGCTTCGGCTTATATCACGGATTTGAGTGGTTTTTTTCCGGTTCCCGCGAAGTAGGCCTGACCGATCCGATCGAGGCGGGTGCATTGCGCAGCATCTCTACCCTGACCTACCAAATCGCCGATGTACAATGTGTTCGAACTCGGTACTGTCGACCAGCCACTGTCTCGCGGGGATATTAAATCGGGAGAGAATAGGCGGTATATCGGGGGAAATGCTCCCACTCTTGTTTTTTTGCTGGATGCGTCCGGTCCAGTCTACCAACTGTACATAGTCCGTGAAGCCAAAGGGTATATTGCCGTCATTTTTTTCCGAGCCAGGTCCTGTAAAAGGTAATAATGGTTTTGGGGGAATGACGTGTTTGCTGATATCCGGTGCCACGTGCACGGCTTTCGCAATCTTGGAACTTTCCTCAGTGATACGTTCTTGAATGCTGGTAAAGTCGGAGCTCTCAGGTGATGTAGCCATGCACGCCCGTATTGGATTGAGATCTACATACGCCATGCAAGACAGCAGGGCTTTTTCAGATCGCAGCGCCTGCGACTTGAATCTTGATTCCCAGAAATGTCCGGTACAGTTATCCTCCTGATTCGCCATTCTGGCGATGGGCTCATTGAGGCACTTCATAAACCAACTGAGGTCCTGCAAGCGCAGTCGCCAAACGGCCGCAATTTCAGCTACCGTCTGGCGTTCTGCGTCACTTAACTCAACACCTTGACGAGCGCGCTGCATCAGTATCGGCCCGCGAAAAAGGCATAGCCAGCGGTCAATAACCTGTTCATCAGACCAGGCCTCGGATGAATTAAGCTTGAGTACGATATGGTAGTGATTGCTCATAACGGCATATGCGCAGATGTCGATGGCAAAGATAGAGGTCAGCAGATGAATCCGCTCGGTAACCCAAGCCCTGCGGTGTTCGTAGCATCGTTGGGTGACGGTGTCCTTTCCACAAAGGAACGCCCGGCGTACACAGCGTGAGACACAGTGGTAGTAGAGCGTATCGTTTCGGCAGACCAGCACCTTCCTTGGCCTGGGCATTGTTGGATCTCCAGAGTTTGGAACTCGCGTAGGGTTTGGTCTATTGCAGTATCTTGTGCACAGGCGGCCGCCGTCAATATAGGTGGATGGAAAAGATGGAAGAGGGCGCGGGGCCAGAAGGTGGAGGAAGTTGTGCCTGGCCATTGGCTGGGGAAGAGGTCAGGGCCCGTCCGGAATTCCAGAAACCAACCGGTAATTTCGGGGACCCGGATTGTAAACTTTACAAAAACCGCGGGACGATTCAGTTGCCTGGCTGTAATAGTTCAGACCTGATCTGACACCTTACTTGAAATAGGTGAG
>TARA_R110001592_G_scaffold7583_2_pt1 | contig 16988 bp, 16 predicted proteins | sample TARA_R110001592 | Tara Oceans TARA_R110001592 (sample SAMEA4398387) | marine metagenome | biome: Polar Biome; feature: [SRF] surface water layer (ENVO:00010504); material: water (ENVO:00002006), including particulate matter (ENVO:01000060) such as... | depth 5 m
AGGAAAGTCGGCAAAGATATCCTGGCTTTGTCTAAATAATGATTGATTAGCTAGCACATTGATCATCCTTAATGTCGACTTCTTGCAAGAGGCTTAAAATTTGAACTTGCTGTTGATTATTTTCGCAACATATCCAATTTTCAGAAACATTGAAATCTGTGAATTTGCAATTTGCAATTCTTTTTGCAAGTCAATACTAAAACCTTGGCAGGTTCTCCAGAAATTTATCACTCCAAACTCATTATTCAAGGTCGGTAAATTTCTCTAAGATATTATTTAAAAACAATAAGCCCTTTTCTGTTGTTCCTAAGTGCTTTGATTCAATCAAACCTTGCTGTCTTAATTTTGATAACTGCGGCTCTAATGTGTCTAATGACAAACCTGTTCGTAAAGTAAATATGTTTTCTTCAACACCCTTGCTTAACCTTAGTGCATTCATCAAAAATTCAAAGGGTAAGTCTTGTGGCTGAATAAGTTCTTCACCAATACGCAAGCTCGCTTGTGGCTGTAGATTATAACTCGCTGCCAGGTAGTCTTTAGGCATGCGGGTTTTTCGGTATCGATGAACACTCAATTCAGTAAGTACATCCTTACTTCCAACTTTTCCTTCTAGACAGCTTACTTTTCCATGTGCGCCGGCGCCAATACCTAAGTAGTCGCCAAAGCGCCAGTAATTCAGATTATGCTGGGCTTCTCTTCCTGGCAAGGCAAAGGCAGACACTTCATATTGTTGACGATTATGTTGCTTTAATAAGTCGGCACCGGCTAACTGTATTTCCCATAAAGCTTCATCTTCAGGTAAGGCCGGCGGATGCCTGAAAAATTCAGTATTTTGTTCAATCGTTAATTGATACCAGGATAAGTGTGGTGGATTTAAGTCTAATGCCTGCTGTAAATCAGCTAAGGCCGCGTCTAAGGTTTGATCAGGCAAACCGTGCATCAAATCCAAATTGAAATTATCAAAGCCAGCTTGCTTAGCCTGTTCGACAGCTCTAAGTGCATCGTCACCAGAATGAATCCGGCCTAATTTTTCTAATTGATGTGATTGGAAGCTTTGCACGCCAAGCGATAATCGGTTAATGCCTGCCTGTCGATAACCAAGAAATTTACTCGCCTCGGTTGTACCCGGATTCGCTTCTAAAGTTATTTCTGTGCTGGTATTTATTTCAATATGTTGTCCGACAAAATCCAAAAATTCGTGGAAGAATTCAGGGCTCATCAAACTAGGTGTACCACCACCAAAAAAAATACTTTTTAATGGCCTATCTTGCACATATAACAAATCAGCCAAAAGGTCCTTTTTGAGTTGCTCGAGATAGGCTTTTTCAGGAACTTCCTTTGTTGTGTGTGAGTTAAAATCACAATATGGGCACTTTTTCACACACCAAGGAACATGAACGTAAAGACTTAAAGCAGGTAAGCCCTGAATCATTTAGGCAGAGCATCTTGATGCAGAGAAACTTCTTTTAGTTGAGAGTCCGCTTGTAGTTGAGAAATCAATAACGCTAAGGCTTTACCACGATGACTAATAGCATTTTTATCCAATTTATTCAGTTCAGCGGCACTACATTGTGTTTCAGGCACCCAGAATATTGGGTCGTAACCAAACCCGCCTTCGCCTATCTGGCTGTCCATAATCACTCCATGCCATTGGCCATGGCAAACGATAGGTGTTGGATCATTTGCGTGCCTTAGATACACCAGCACACAATTGAATGTTGCTTGGCGTAAATCACCTTTCTTGCCTTCTAGGTTCTTCAATACTAAATCAATATTACTTTGATCCGTAACATGCTCACCTGAATATCTAGCTGAATAAATACCAGGTGCACCATCTAACGCAGGGATAGATAAACCAGAATCATCAGCTATCGCTGGCAATCCCGTTTTCTCGGCTGCGTAGCGAGCCTTGATCAAGGCATTTTCTATGAAGGTGAGACCGGTTTCTTCTGGAGATTCTAAGTCAAATTCCGACTGAGCCAACACTTCAATATTCTGAGCTTGAAGCAACTCTGTTAGCTCATTCACTTTACCTTTATTGCCACTTGCTAGTACTACTTTCACGAGGATACCTTCAAGAATAAAACGGGCTTAATTATTATAAAAACTTTGCACAAACCTGAACTGTAAAGGTTTCACGCTACCTTCAGGATAAACCGATACATCAAACGTCAGCATCTCGCCTTCCCGAAATTGAAGTTGAGCTATATAGTAAATAGCAGGGCCTTCGACTATTTGTTGGAATGATAAAAATTGACTCTGTTGAATGTCATTACTCATCTTAGTTTGCAACACAGCGCCAACGGGTTTTCGCTTGCCCTCTTTGTCCACTTTAATCACACTTATATTCACCACACCTAAGGCACGGCTTCGGACAAGATCGTATTGTTTAGCCACATCAGGGTCTAAAAAGGTAGAAGTAAAGCCAATATAATGAACTTCGTATTCACTGCCATCAGGCCCATCAAACACTTTTTTTTGTTCTGCCTGAACTGTCGAAATGAAGCTCATGCACAATAAGATAATTAGCTGGAAGGTGATTTTATAATTATTTCTCATATTAACAGCTCGCTTAGGTGAAGTGATAACTAACGTGTGATGCGATATACAGCAAATTCAGCAAATAAATTAGGCCACATTTTTGCAAATCGACTTTGAGAAAAGTCCGAATCAACAACTGTTTTATTTAATATTTTGATGTCTTTTTTCTTACATAAGGCTTCAAAATCTTTAAATGTACATAAATGAATATTCGGGGTGTTATACCAAGTATACGGTAAGGTTTTAGACATAGGCATTTTACCGTGAAACAGCAAATACTGCCGGCAACGCCAATACCCAAAGTTTGGAAATGTCACAATGCCTTGCTGCCCCAAACGTAACATTTCTTCTAACATCACATCAGGTTGACGAACAGCTTGTAAAGCCTGGGTCATTATCACGGTATCAAACTGCTGATCCGCAAAGCTCTTAAGACCTTTCGCATCCAAGTCATGCTGAATCACATTCACACCTTTTTCAATACACCGTGTGATCTGAGCTTCGTCAATTTCAATGCCATAGCCTTGAACATTTTTCTTATCATGAAGATGTGCGAGTAAAGTACCATCACCACAACCTAAATCTAAAACATGAGTGCCGGGTCTGACCCATGGCTCTATCAGCTTTAAGTCAGCTCTCATTCTCCAATCTCCTTAATAATTCGCTTCATATAGGCTGAAAAGATTGACATATAACGTTCTGTTGGAATTAAAAAGGCATCATGGCCATAAGGCGCATCGACTTCGGCATAACTAACTGAACGGCCGGCTTTAATCATGGATTCTACTAACTGTTCAGAGCGTTCAGGAGCAAAACGCCAATCGGTGCTGAATGACACGACAAAGTAATTGCACTTAGCCTGCTCAAAAGCTTTTTCTAGAGAACCACCAAATTCAGAAGCGGGATCAAAATAATCTAAAACACGCGTCATCAATAAATACGTGTTTGCATCAAAACTTTTGGAAAAGCGCTCACCTTGATAATTAAGATAACTTTCTACCTCAAACTCAACCTCATAACCAAAGTTGAAAGCTTCCGTTTTTCGTTCACGGCCAAATTTTTCGCCCATCGATGCGTCAGACAAGTAGGTAATGTGCCCTATCATTCTTGCCAACATCAAACCTTTGGTCGGGATCGTATTAAAACGATAATAATGACCTTGGTGAAAAGCGGGATCAGAAGTAATTGCTTTACGGGAGATTTCATTAAACGCTATATTTTGTGCTGTCAGTTTTGGTGTCGACGCAATGACCACCGCATGCTTGATTCTATCAGGATAATAAAGCGACCAAGCCATTGCCTGCATGCCACCTAAACTTCCACCAACGACTGCTGCCCAAGCTTGAATATTGATGGCATCAGCAAAACGTGCTTGGCTTTCTACCCAATCCTTTACCGTAATAATGGGAAAATCGGGGCCATATAACTCTTCGGTATCAGGATTCACTGTGTTAGGACCAGTAGAGCCGTTACAACCACCTAGATTATTCAAACAAACCACAAAGAAATGATTCGTATCAATTGGCTTACCAGGACCTATACAGCTATCCCACCAACCGGGCTTTTTACCTTTTCCGGCATGTAGTCCAGCGGCATGGTGATCTCCACTTAAAGCATGACAAATAAGCACAGCATTCGTTCGTGAAACGTTTAACTCGCCGTATGTTTCATAGACTAAATCGTATTGCTTTAGTGTTTTCCCACTCACCAGAGATAAAGGCTGATCAAAATGCAGAGTCTGTGGCGTTACAATACCAACTGAATGACTGGCTACATCCTTAGCTTCTTTAGAGACCTTTTTCTGTTTTGATTGATTGGACATTCGTAACCGTATTCTATGGGGGTTCAAGTGAAAGCGGAGTGTAAACGCCCTCCCCTGTAATGGCAATATTTTGTCTTGCGATGAATAAGACGTTTTAAGGTTCAACAGAGGCGAAGATAAAACGTCAACAAACCTTAGTTAGATACTGCTAATTTTAAATGCCTTGGGAAATCCAGACCCTGTTGAAGCTCCTTCGCTATCGTCAGCTCTTGTTCTGTTTTTTTGATTACTTTTTCAAGCTCGGATTGCTGTTCTTTCATTTCACGACTGGAATTAGCTAATCTTTTTAATTCGCTTAATTGATTTTCTAAGTTCTTTTTTTGTTCTTGTGCGTATTGCATCAATGGCATTAACGCTTTATCAGGCCATTGTAATGAAATCTCATACACTTCTTGCTGAATAATTTGTACTTCAGTGACAAACGTTGAAAAGAAATGCTCAGTCAATATGGATTGCTCCGTCATGAACATTTTTGGCTGACGACAAAATTGCATCATTTTGGATTTAAGACCTGTTAACGCTAGTTTTTGCGGCTCAATATAGAAAGCTTTGGGTTGAAGATGTTGAGCATCAATATCAGCTTTAAATCGTTGGTAAATTGCAGATACCATCTTATCAGCGAGTCTTGCCTCCACAATCATATTATCTAGTTCTTTTTCCACCTGGCTAAAAAATTTAGTCATAGTATGCATCAAACCTAAGGTACTCCAGCTATCGAGCATGGCTCGTTTAGTTTTCTTAAGTAAGACTTTAAATCGAAGCGGACTAATTAGCTGCTGTAAAATTTCACCTTGAGAATGCATTAAGCGACGGCTAGATTTTAGGGTAATCAATTTTTTATAATAGCGCTCATGTTCTTCATGAGATTGTCGAGCCAAATCTCCTATCATTTTCTTTTTTGAATCAGTTAACTCTATGACTTCAAGCCGTTCATGCATCGATGCCAAACGCTGATTTAAGATTGCCATGGAGCCATGCAACATTTGTTTCAAATCAGAAACAAAGTCATAGCAAATGATCGTTTCTTTTTGAACTAATATTCGTTGTGCAATAATGTTTTCCAAAAAGGGCAATTCACTGCGCTGAATCAAATCTTTATCTTGTTTAACTTTACCAATTAAGGCCTGCTTAGCAGAAACAGCTACTACATCTTCCAAATTTATACCGAGTTGTTCGGCTGTATTTTCACGAACTCGCATGATAGAGCTCGATACGTGTTCATCTCCTTGAAGGTCATCCCAAAGGACATCAATTTTATTCAAAACAGCAAAACGACCGGCTCTATGATTTGCATCTGGACTATCAATAAATTGCTTCCAAATAGACATATCACTAGCTGTAACGCCTGCATCAGCACTTAAAAGGAATAAAACAGCTTGGGCTTTTGGCAACATACTTATGGTTAATTCAGGCTCTGAGCCTAATGCATTCAAACCAGGTGTATCTAGAAATCGAACACCTTTTCTCAATAAAGGATTATCTAAACTTAATAATGCATGTCGCCAAACAGGTATAAGTACTTTATTTGGCTTATTTGCTAGAGTTTCTAACATGCGCTGATCAAAACCAAGAAGCTTTGCTTCTTCGAGATCGACTTCTCTGGTTGCAGCTAACTGCATTAAGATTTCGCTGAGTTTCTGAGGGTTCTGACTATCAATAGGAATCGTCTTCCAAAGACTTTCATCTGTTTTTAGACTTTGAATAGATTCACTTTTTAGACGTGTTTCAATGGGTAATAATTTTAGACACGTTTCTGGTTGCTTCAGATCAAAATATATTTCTGTCGGGCACATCGTCGTGCGCCCAGCCTGCGAGGGTAACAGTCGTTGCCCAAAGTCTGAAAATAATAAGGCATTAATAAGTTCAGTTTTACCACGAGAATATTCACCGACCATCGCAATGGTTAACTGATCTTCTTCAAGCAGGCTTTTACCTTTTTCCAGAGCCTCTTCGAGGTCAAAAGAAATTAAGTTATTATCATTAAGCCAGTTTTGATAGAACTCAATTTTGGAAATAAGCCGCTGTTTCCATTCATAATAAACAGCGACTTGATCCGAGAGCTCATTTACGATCATGCTAAGACCACTTATGCCAACGAAAGGACTTGTGATTGCAAGCCCTTCACGACAACTTCAAGCACCTTAATAACAAGAAAAACAAGAATGGGCGATAAATCTAAACCACCCATTGCCGGTAGCATTTTTCTAAATGGCTTCATTAAAGGTTCAACAATTTGATTAATAAGCACCAAAGCAGGATTACCACTACCAGGAGCAACCCAACTAGCAACTATCATAATTATTAGTGCCCAAAAATAGACTTTTAATAAGACATCTAAAACCATCACAACAGAAAGGGCTATCAAGAAGACAGGGTTTGCAACTCCGCCACTCAACACTAGCATTTTTAGTGTAATAACAAGAGTTTGAAACAGTATCGCTAAGACAATAGAAGCAGTATCTATCCCACCAATACTTGGAATAATACGTCTCAATGGAATTAACAGTGGATTAGTTGCTTTAACAATAAATTGAGATACGGGGTTATAAAAGTCAGCGCGTGATAGCTGCAAAATGAATCGCAGCAATATTATCATTAGATACAGAGAAGATAGCGTATCCAAGACAAGTGTGAAAATTTCTGAAAACATGTTTAATCATCCATCATTTGTACGAAATTATGGTCTTTAAGTAACCATCACAAAACTAGCTTATTGCAAAGCCAACTTGAATCGATAAGAGGGATAATAAGTCTTTTATATGAAATTACCAGAGCTGCGTTTATTCTGCTTTGTTTTTTCTAACCTGCTAAATGCTTTGATAAGTAATCTAGTACTTTTTCTTCTGTTATAGGTTTAGGAATAAAACTTAAACCTTGGGCTTTGGCTTTATCTTTAACTCTTTCTTGAAAATTAGCAGTCAGCAAGGCTATTTTCGCATCTGGGCATAAATCCTGAAGCTCTGGCGAAATAGTCAAGCCATCTCGTCCTGGCATATTCATATCCAGCGAAATAAAGTCATATTGAGTGTACTGACAAAGCTTTAATGCGCTTTCACCATCCTCTGCTTCAGAGACTTCCCAGTCAGGATAATTAGCCTTCACAATTGCTTTCAACATAAGTCGTGAAATTCGGCTATCGTCTACCAATAGAATTTTTTTACTCGTCTCCATGTCACGCCCTTTCCGTAATATTTGAACTCTGCATAACTAATCACTTTTTAAAAACTATAGACCAAATTTTTATGTTTAAATACATTTCTTTGCTCATTTCACGCTGATATTTTCACCTTTATTAAGTTTTAAATATTTAGTTTTGTATGCTGTTCATCAAACAATTCATAAAATATTGGCTAAATATCATGGTTTCTGCTAATTTTTCCAGCTTAGCTTACTTTTATTAAGAACTTCCTTATTTAAGTACTTCGTTTTAGTAAACATAATAACGCTAACAAGATATCTCGTTGTCCCGGCTTGGCAATGAGTAGCCATCAGTAGCAAACATGAGATGAAATATATGCCGGCTAACCAAGCAAACCCTACAAAATCCACCTTTACTCCTTATGTTGCAAAGAAAGGTGAGGAGTACATGAACTCCGCTCAACGTGAACACTTCCGCGTTATACTATTAGCATGGAAGAAAGAGTTGATGGAAGAAGTTGATCGCACTGTTCATCACATGAAAGAAGATGCATCTAATTATGCTGACCCTAGTGATCGCGCAACACAAGAAGAAGAGTTTAGTCTTGAGCTGCGTACTCGTGACCGCGAGCGTAAACTTATTAAGAAAATCGATAAAACGCTAGATCGAATAAAAGAAGATGACTACGGTTTTTGCGATTCTTGCGGTGTTGAAATTGGTGTTCGTCGTCTTGAAGCAAGACCGACAGCGACATTATGTATCGACTGTAAGACTCTTGCTGAAATTAAAGAACGTCAAACAGGTATTTAATTGTAAAGACCTTACATCAGGTCGCATATGAAGATGCGACCTGATTAAGATATAGTCTTACCCTATTATGCCTACTTATCGAGGTCGTTTTGCTCCTTCGCCTACCGGACCACTTCACTTTGGTTCACTATTTGCTGCTGTAATAAGCTATTTAGAAGCACGTTCACATAATGGTGAGTGGCTTGTAAGAATCGAAGATGTTGACCCACTTCGTGAACAAAAGAGTGCATCTAAAAATATTTTAGATGCCTTAACTTGTCACGGACTTCTTTCTGATGCGCCTATCCTTTACCAATCTACTCGTAGTGATCTATATCAACACACAATAGATAGTCTTGAGAAGACCAATCACGCCTTTGCTTGCCCGTGCAGTCGAAAGTATTTACATGACCATCATGGCGTCCATAAACCTAACTGCATCAATCAAAGTATAGAGTTAACCGAATGTGCAACTAAATTTCGAACAAATCAAATTGAAAAAGAGCATAATATATTTATCTGGAATGACAAGTTTCAGTCCAGTCAAGTTCGGAACTTAATAGAAGATTTCGTGCTTAAGCGTAAAGAAGGCTTTTATGCTTATCAGCTAGCGGTTGTCTGTGACGATATCGAACAAAATGTTACCCATGTAGTTCGCGGCTATGATTTACTTGAATCTACTCCGATGCAGCTCGCTCTTTATCAAGCATTAAAAAAAATGCCTCCTGAGTTTGCTCATTTCCCAGTGGTCACATTTAAAAATGGGCAAAAACTTAGTAAACAAAATAAAGCACCCGCTATTAATAATAAACTTGCCCTAGATAATCTATTAGCTGTATTTTCACTATTAAACCTCAAACTAAAATATAAACCTGATAATTGTAAAAATGCGTTAAATGAAGCACTTGAAAGCTGGGACTCTAATTTTTTATATGGGAAAAGTGAACTCATACAAGATAGTCGCCTTTGAGCACTTCAGAACACCCCCATTAATACGTTACTATCTATGTACTGAATTAACTTGAGCCTGGGCTATGCGCCGAATTTTAATTATTGAAGAAGAAATTGATCATCGAAGCAACTTACAAGATGCACTTGAAGGTCATCATTATCATGTTGATGTTGCTTCGACAGTTAATGTTGCCACTGAAAACTATGCCTTAGCCTCATTTGATCTTATTGTCATCGACCTCAGTAAACCTTCTCATACCGCGAGTGAAATAATCGCTCTCGCAAAAGGTGTTCCTGTTTTAATCACAACAAACTTTGCCAGCTTACGTTCAGCCGTCGAAGCAATGAAAATGGGTGCTGTAGACTATTTAGCCAAACCCTTTGACCATGTTGATTTTTTAGAAATTGTTCAAGGAATTTTAGGCAAAAGCATAAACACCCCTGTTGATATCATCTCAGTAGGAAACCAAACTACAGAAGAAAAAATTGGACGATTAATTTTTGGACAATGCCAAGCCATGAAACGCGTGTTTCGTTTAATGGAAAAAGTTTCCCCAACAGAAGCAACCGTGTTAATTCAAGGTGAAACGGGTAGTGGTAAAGAGTTGGCAGCCAGGGCAATCCATGTACTTAGCCACCGCCATAATGAAGAATACGTCTGTATTAACTGCGCTGCAATTCCAGAATCTCTCATTGAATCAGAACTTTTTGGACACGAGAAAGGTGCCTTTACTGGAGCTGTCGGCGCTAGAAGCGGTTTAATAGAAGCGGCTGATGGTGGCACCTTATTTCTAGATGAAATAGGTGAACTTCCACTAGAAGCACAAGCGCGATTATTACGAGTATTACAGGAAGGCGAAATTAGACGTGTTGGATCGACTATTTCTAAGCAAGTAAACGTCCGACTTATCGCAGCCACACACAGAAACCTTAAAGCTTTAGCTCGCACAGGACATTTTCGAGAAGATTTATATTATAGATTAAATGTTGTCCAACTTAAGCTCCCGCCCCTTAGGGATCGCGGAGATGATATCCTAGGCTTGGCGAATATTTTACTCGAAAAAGCTTGCAAGAAATTAGGCCAAGAAAATATTAAATTCAGCCCTGATGCCATGAAAGCGATTAGAGACTACCATTGGCCCGGAAATGTTCGCGAACTTGAAAATGCCATCGAACGTGGCACCATCCTTTGCGACAATAAAATGATTACATCTGATTTACTTGATATAGAGTCAGAAGTAGATGATATCAATATACCTCAAGGCTTGATAACTCCATCACATAGCCATATGGCTTTTACCAAGCAAACAAATAAAAATCTATCAATTGAAGATTATTTCCAACAATTTGTAATCGAAAACCAAGATCATATGAATGAAACTGAGCTCGCCAAACGCCTTGGCATAAGCCGAAAAAACCTTTGGGAAAGAAGACAGCGCTTGGGTATCCCACGTAAAAAAACGAGCCAAGACTTGTAAACCTTCCGCATCGAATGATGCCATATTTGGGTTTTAAATTTTCACATTAATTTACAGTCATTAATATATCATCACACTTGTTACCCTATGTTACCATTGGAAACACTAGCTAGATAATGAATGAGTCTTATAAGCTCACCCTCTACGCCCCCCTAAGCCAAATGGACTACCATTACCATATAACTAATTGTTTTATATGGTAATATATTTTATGGCACAGCTAATGCAGATACTTAATTACAATAATAAGAATAACCAATAGTAATGCTAAAAATAAAAATAGAAGCTTGTTACTGTTGTAGAAACCGCAAAAAATAAATATAAAAAATGCGGGGTAAATAGATTTATTTGAATGCCTAGCTTTTTAGCGGCCGAAAAAATAAATCAGATTGTAGTTTATAAGGTAACAAGAACAGCTAAAGCTGCCTAACTTATGAATTCAAGAATCTGATATATAACTGCTGCTCTAAGTATTCTAATTATTCTATATACACGCAAAAGTGTTAGCTTTTGCTCTAAAGTACAGACATGGACAGGTAATAATAACAAAAATTTATGAGTCTGCTATTTTCGGCATAAAAAGGTCAATCACGGAGAGCGATTGATCTTTTTATGCTAAGTCATTATTTTCTAAGTATCCCTCCTTCTTTATTTCTAATTACTTATCAAAACACTGACCTATTCATTTACTCGTAATAACAAGGTAAACTTTCTCTTTTCGTAAACATAAGACTTATCATGCCCGATACATCCTTGCATATTATTTCACGTGATCGTCACCCAATCTCACGTCGCTTAATCAGCCCCTCTGCGTTGAAAGTAATGCAACGTTTACATGATCATGGCTTTCATGCCTATCTTGTAGGCGGTGGAGTTCGCGATATTCTTTTAAATCAACAACCAAAAGATTTCGATATCTCTACAAATGCGCACCCTGAACAAGTTCATGCGCTTTTTAAAAATTCACGACTTATTGGCCGTCGCTTCAAGCTTGTACATATTCTGTATGGTCGCGAAACAATAGAAGTAGCCACATTTCGTGGCCAAGCAGAAGCCCATGAAGAAAAGCAATCTGAACACGGCATGCTCTTACGTGATAATGTCTATGGCACAATTGAAGAAGACGCTGTTAGAAGAGACTTTACTATAAATGCCCTTTATTACAGTCCAAAAGACTTCAATGTTTATGACTTTGTAAATAGTCTGGATGATATACAGAATAAACTCATTCGAATGATCGGTGATCCTGAAACTCGTTATCGTGAAGACCCAGTAAGAATGCTTAGAGCCTTAAGATTTGCAGCTAAGTTAAATTTCAATATAGAAGAAAACACCAAAAACCCTATTTATGAGTTAGCGCCACTATTAGGAAATATAGCTGCGGCAAGACTTTTTGATGAAGTGCTCAAATTATTTTTATCAGGAAATGCTGTTAGCTTATTTAAATCATTAAGACACTTTTATATTTTTGAGCCCTTATTCCCATCTATTCATCACACGCTCAAACAACACCCAAAACGAAACTTTTATATCACCATGATTGAGCAAGGCTTAAAGAATACAGATGAACGTATTCTCGCTGAAAAGCCTGTCACTCCCGCATTTCTATATGCAACACTATTATGGCCTGAAGTGGATAGTTTATGGTGCCAGTTAAAAGCTAAAGGCGTCTCAGACTTCCCAGCACTACAACAAGCTTCGCAACAAACTATTAGTGCTCAAGTAAAGCACATCGCTATACCTAAACGATTTACCCTTATGATGAAAGAAATATGGGAATATCAGATAAGGCTTAGACGAATTCAAGGTAATAAACCATTACAGTTAATCGAAGAGCCACGATTTAGGGCCGCGTATGACTTTTTGATCCTAAGAGAATCAGCAGGTGAAAACTGCCAAGGTTTAGGTAATTGGTGGACAGAATTTCAGGTTGAAAATCCTGCACCCTCACATCGTAAAATTAGTCGAAAGCCAGCAGAGCATATTAAGAAAGAAGCTTCAGACAAGCCTTCCTTTACAAAACGCAGACGTCGCCCAAAACGAGCTTGATGTATGTTAAGAACAGCGTTTATTGGCTTGGGTAGCAATTTAGATTCACCTATTCAGCAAATCAAAACTGCGATTGAAACACTCTCGTTACATCAAGAACTTGAGGTCTTAAAATCGTCTTCTTTATATGAAAGCTTGCCTCAGGGTCCACAAGATCAAAATCGTTTTATCAATGCTGCCATCTTAATTCAAACTGAGTTAGAGCCTGAATCACTATTATTTCTACTACAAGACATTGAACGCAACCAAGGTAAAGTAAAAGTACGACACTGGGGAGAGCGATGTATTGATCTGGATATCTTATTTATAGATCAACTTATTCTTAAACAAACTAACCCTAACCTGACGATTCCTCATCCTCATGCCTTAAGTCGTGATTTTGTCTTAATCCCCATTCTGGAAATTGATCCTAATTGGCAACTACCAGATCAGACGCTATTACAAGATCATTTATCTTCTTCTATTAAGCATGAGTTAAAAAAGCTCACTACTATCCCTGTGACCGTTTAACATTCGCTTGAGTCATTTCAAACAAGTCGTTACTCTTTGCTATATATGATCGCCATTTCTAATAAGCCATTGTTTTACATCAATGTGTACAGCTGAGGATTAAATTATGCCTGTGACCACGCTAAGCCTTAAAACCTTAAAAGAGCAGAATAAGAAATTTTCTTGCCTCACAGCTTATGATGCAACTTTTGCAAAGCATGCATCTGACGCAGGTATCGATGTGCTGCTAGTAGGTGATTCCTTAGGTATGGTTTTACAAGGACGCAGCAGCACTCTTCCAGTCACTATGGAAGATATGATCTACCACACCTCATGCGTAAGCCGAGGCAATGAACAAGCCTTAATAATGGCTGATATGCCCTTCAATTCTATCAACACACTTGAAGAAACTTTAAATAATGCAGGCAAGCTCATGCAGGCAGGCGCTCATCTTGTAAAACTTGAAGGTGATTCATGGCTTGCCCAGTATATCACCGCTCTGAGTCAGCGAGGCATTCCTGTTTGCGCTCATCTTGGTTTAACACCCCAATCGGTTAATAAGCTTGGTGGGTATAAAGTTCAAGGGAAAGACGCATCTGCAGCAAATCAGATGATCTCTACAGCAAAATCCCTTGTTGAAGCTGGTGCAGATATCATTTTGCTAGAGTGTGTTCCGACATCACTTGCTGAACTGATTACCAAAGAAGTAGCCGTTCCTGTTATTGGCATTGGGGCTGGAAACGTAACTGACGGCCAGGTTTTAGTCATGCATGATATGTTAGGCCTTAACACAGGGCATAAGCCCAAATTTGTAAAAAACTTTATGCCTGAAGCTCAGTCTATCCAAGATGCTTTCAAACTTTATGATCAAGCAGTCAAAACGGGTCAGTTTCCTTCTGCTGAATTTAGTTTTTCTGGATAACTATACATTTTTCAAATAGAGACCCTTGCATGCAAACTGTTCACACTACTTCTGAATTAAGAGCCTTCGTCAAAACACATCGAATGAAAGGCCACACTATTGGCTTTGTTCCCACTATGGGCAACCTTCACGAAGGCCATTTAAGCTTAATCACTGAAGCTAAGTTTCGTGCTGATATTGTGATTTGTAGTATTTTTGTCAATCCAATGCAGTTTGGTGCGAATGAAGATCTTGATTCTTATCCCAGAACTTTAGACGCTGACTCTCAAGCATTGGCATCCAAAGGCTGCAACTTATTATTTGCACCCAATGCAAATGAGGTTTATCCAAATGGCCTAGATGAGCAGACACGAGTTGATGTACCAAAACTTGGTGATTACCACTGTGGTGCTAGTCGAACAGGACATTTTGTCGGTGTCGCCACAGTTGTATCTAAATTGTTCAATATGGTTCAGGCAGATATTGCAATTTTCGGAGAAAAAGATTTTCAGCAACTCGCTATCATCCGTAAAATGGCAAGTGACCTATGTTTTCCTATTGAAATTATTGGCATACCTACATCTCGCGAAAAGACTGGTTTAGCTCGTAGCTCACGAAACGGTTTCTTAAGCGCATCCGAAAAATCGACCGCTGCAATTCTTTATAAAATATTATTGGCAACCCGTGCAGAATTACAAAAAGGCGAACGAGACTTTTCCAAGTTATGCTATCAAGCCAACCAACAACTAAAAGAAGCGGGTTTCAAACCTGATTATTTTAATATCGCTAACCCTAAAACTCTAGCGCCATCAGATTATAAGGATAATAGTTTTGTCATACTTGTCGCAGCTCATATAGGGAATACCCGACTTATTGATAATATTACCCTGTCATTATAAAGTAAGAGATAAGGTATAAACTTCTATAATAACAAAGCCAGCCAAGTGAAATTGATAAGCGAAAAGGACTTACTATGACTATTACTTCTTTATCAAGCAATCGTGCTCTTCTTAAACACTTTGATGATTTCAAGCACATTCATATGCGAGATCTATTTAAAGAAGATGATCATCGTTTTGATGATTTTTCGCTTCAAGCCCCGCATATTTTTCTCGATTATTCTAAAAATAGAATTAACAAAACAACATTAGAGCTTCTTTTCAAGCTTGCCAAAGAAGCCAAACTAAATGAACAAGTACAAAGTTTATTTACAGGTAGCAATTTCAATAATGAAGCCATCAATAACACTGAAAATCGTCTGGCTTTACATACTGTTCTTCGCCAACCCCATACCGAACCCGAAAAAGACCTTATAATTGGCACAGATAATCTTAGTGAAGCTGTTCGTCACTGCCATCAAAAAATGCAAGATTTTCTGTCAAAGGTACATTCAAGGAACTATTTTGGGGCTAAAGGAAAAGCGATTGATACACTAGTCAGTATAGGTATTGGCGGCTCTTTTCTTGGTCCAAAGATGGTGACTGATGCTCTAGCAACTTATGCCTTAGAAGGTTTTAATTGTCATTATGTTGCGAATATTGATAGTACCGATCTCTATGACACGCTTTCAAAAATTGATCCTGAAACTACGCTGTTCTTAATTCAATCCAAATCATTCACTACTCTAGAAACACTTGAAAATGCCAATGCGGTTAAAGCGCATTTAAAGTCTATTGGATTTTCAGAAAGTGATATCGCTCAGCATCTAGCTGCGGTTACCAGCAAAGAACAAGTGGCACTCGATCTTGGAATTTCTCCCGACCGTATTTTTCCAATGTGGGACTGGGTAGGCGGGCGCTATTCTCTTTGGTCCGCTATTGGTTTACCCATTGCATTTTTGATTGGTATGGACAATTTCAAGTCACTTCTATCAGGTGCCCATGAAATGGATCAACACTTTTTATCTGCGCCATTAGCTCAAAATGCCCCTATATTACTTGGTTTGATAGGAGTGTGGTATCAAAATTATTTCCAGACAACGAGTCATGCCATTCTAGCTTATGAACAGTATTTAAGAACCTTTCCTGATCATCTTCAGCAATTAGATATGGAGAGCAATGGTAAACATGTTTCAAGAAGTGGTGAAGCACTTACTTACAATACAGGCCCTATAATTTGGGGTGGTATTGGATGTAATGGACAGCATGCTTATCACCAGTTGCTGCATCAAGGGACACATTTATTACCTTCTGATTTCATCACGTGTTTAAGTACTCACCACCCTATTGCGCAGCATCATCAGCACTTATTTAGTAACTGCCTTAGCCAATCAAAGGCTATGATGTCAGGCAAAACGAAAGACGAAGCGTTTGATGAATTACTAAAACAGGGTATGAATACAAGTGAAGCCAAAAAATTAGCACCTCATAAAGAAAACAAAGGTAATCAACCTAGCAATACACTTGTTCTACAAAAACTAACACCTGAAGCTCTAGGGGCACTGACAGCGCTGTATGAACATAAAACCTTTGTTCAAAGTACAATATGGGACATTAATCCTTTCGATCAATGGGGGGTGGAGTTAGGTAAAATCATGGGGAAAGAAATCTTCCAAGCGATGGCAAACGAAAAGCTCGCCAATAATCTAGACGCATCAACAAAAGGCTTACTTAGCCTTTATAAAGACTAAACACTATTGCTAGCTTTAACGCCTTGTGGCCATTCAAATTTGACTGGCCACAGTTTTTGTTTCGCTAAAATATCATGTTTTCGCTCTGACCATAAATCCTCATAACTCAGACCAGACTTTGGCTCAATATGCTTAGCTGCCAAATCAGCCATGGGCAGCAAAACAAAAGCATTAAAAGAAATTTCAGGTCTAGGTAATTC
>TARA_R110001592_G_scaffold217488_9_pt1 | contig 16987 bp, 14 predicted proteins | sample TARA_R110001592 | Tara Oceans TARA_R110001592 (sample SAMEA4398387) | marine metagenome | biome: Polar Biome; feature: [SRF] surface water layer (ENVO:00010504); material: water (ENVO:00002006), including particulate matter (ENVO:01000060) such as... | depth 5 m
CTATTTTCCGTATTGTTTCGCTACATGCGCCTGTGTGATGATGATTTTATTCGCCACAGCTTGAGGTATAACGCGTGGAAGCCAGCCTGACTTCGTCTTTTTTCATGATCTTCAGCGGTGCGGCGGTTCTGGCCTCAATTGCTCTTTATACCAGACAGCCGCTATTAATCGCATATATCGCCTTGGGCGCGATAATCGGTCCCTACGGCACTGGCTGGGTCACCGATCTTAAGCTACTCGCTGAAATCGCCGAGTTCGGCATTATCTTCCTGCTGTTTCTACTCGGCTTGGATATGCAGCCAAAATCCCTGCTAAGCACCTTAAAAAAAGCGACCGTTGTCGCCCTAACAAGCTCTATAGCGTTCGCAGCGATCGGATTCGGTCTTGCTTATAGTTTCGGTTTTACTCAAATTGAAAGCTTGGTGATTGGCGCCGCCATGATGTTCTCCAGCACTATTATCGGCATAAAACTATTACCAACAACGGCACTTCACCACCGTCACACCGGCGAACTCATGGTGGGCCTATTATTATTACAGGATCTAATAGCCATTTTTGTGCTGCTCATTCTATTCAGTATGAGCAAAGGCGAATTTTCCTTTACGAGCTTATTGCGGACTCTAATCGCCTTACCAATATTGGTTTTATTTGCGTTCGCCACTGTACGTTATGCTCTTCTGCCAATGCTAAGACGCTTTGATCGCTTCCACGAATATATTTTCCTGCTCGCCATTGGCTGGTGCCTGGGTATGAGCGAGGCTGCCCACAGCCTGGGCTTGTCTGCCGAGGTTGGAGCTTTTCTAGCGGGAATTACTCTGGCAACAAGTCCGATTTCACAATACATCGCTATCAATCTAAAGCCACTTAGAGACTTTTTTCTAATACTATTCTTCTTTTCACTTGGCGCGAGATTCGACCTCGGCCTACTCGGTGACATTCTGATACCGGCAATACTCCTTGCCACACTTATGCTGACGTTGAAGCCGATTATTTTCCGATACTTAATACACGGAATGAGCGAGACCAAGAAGCTCTCATGGGATTTGGGTTTTCGGCTGGGGCAGATCAGCGAGTTTTCACTGCTTATTGCTTACGTAGCGGTAGACATGATGTTGATCGGCAGAGAGGCTTCGCACCTTATTCAAGCCACTGCGATTATTAGTTTTATAGCTTCATCGTATATTGTGGTATTAAATTACCCGACTCCTATTGGGATATCAGATAAGTTACGGCGAGACTAAGCTCGCCGCAAACCTTATTACTGGAAAACCACCGAGAACGTCACTGGGACAACAAGGTCAATATTCCTTAAGCCTGCCAAACTGCGAAGTTTATCAACACCGGGGGCAAGATCGAAACTGTTGGCGCTAATAAAGGCCGGCGAAGTCGTTACAGCGTGATAACTGTTATCCGCACGCTTGGTAACTATGACGTTAAATTCAAGTGGCGCTGTTTGTCCGTGTAGCGCGAGCTTGCCTTTCAATTCGAGAGACTTTTGCTCACCAACCACCATGTCTTTCAACTTTGCCTTCTTTACAGATGTGGTGAAAATTGCAACTGGAAAGGTATCAATCTCAAATAGAAATTCGCGCATGCGTTTGTTACGAATATTAATTCCACTCGCAATACTATTTAGATCGACACTCAATTCTGCGTCGCCGGTTTCTTCATCGATGGTCCCGCTAAGCGATTCAAAAGTCATTAGCTCGGCAACAGTATCATTCTTCACTGTAACAAAATTCAATACCGATAAATCATTGTTTAATTCTAGAGCATTCAAACCGGAAAGCGGCAATGACAGCACAAACGCGTATATCAGTTTCTTCATAAGAATCTCCTTAAGATTTGGCAACGACTTTGAATATTTTCCCCAGGAATATGTATTTTGGTATCTTGCACTAAGAGCGCTTACATATTGAGAGTAAGTTGGACAATAAGACCTAGATATTATTCAACTAATATCGAAAAATTAGGCAAAAAAAAGCTCGGTTATAAAACCGAGCTTTTTATGCACTATGTTAACGCACGTATTTACAGGCTTGAATTAAGCTCTGGAACAGCGTCGAACAAATCAGCAACTAGACCGTAATCTGCAACCTGGAAAATCGGTGCGTCTTCGTCTTTGTTTATCGCGGCAATGATTTTAGAATCTTTCATACCCGCTAAATGCTGAATAGCACCGGAAATACCTACAGCAATATATAAGTCAGGGGCAACGATTTTACCCGTCTGACCAACCTGCATATCGTTAGGCACAAAACCAGCATCAACCGCAGCGCGTGATGCACCGACTGCTGCGCCAAGCTTATCCGCCAATGAATACAACATGGCAAAATTATCGCCATTTTGCATACCGCGACCACCTGAAACTACGATGCTTGCCGCAGTCAATTCAGGTCTATCACTCTTGGCTACTTCTTCACGAACATAGCTAGAATTACCGGCGTCATGCGCGCTAGCAACGACTTCGACAGAAGCACTGCCGCCTTCGGCAGCAGCGGCGTCAAATGCGGTAGCACGAACGGTGATAACTTTAATGGCATCTGAAGACTGCACAGTCGCAATAACGTTACCCGCGTAGATTGGACGCGTAAATGTGTCTGCACTTTCTACTGAAATGATCTCAGAGATCTGAGCAACATCAAGTAAAGCAGCTGCACGCGGCAACGTGTTTTTACCGTTAGTCGTGGCAGGTGCCAAGATATAACCGTAGTCTTTACCGAGCTCAGCAACTAATAAGCTGACGTTTTCAGCCAGTTGGTGACCATATACTGCATTATCAGCAAGCAGTACTTTACTAACACCGTCAATTTTTGCCGCGGCTTCTGCGGCAGCGCCACAGTTTTCACCAGCAACAAGAACAACAATGTCACCGCCGATTGCTTTTGCAGCAGTAACCGTATTCAAGGTAGCGCCTTTAAGAGAGGCGTTATCATGTTCTGCAAGAATTAAAATACTCATCCGATTACCTTCGCCTCGTTTTTCAGCTTATCAACAAGTTCAGCGACGTCAGCGACCTTAATACCAGCTTGGCGCTCTGCGGGCGGCGCTACTTTAAGGGTAGTCACTCGCGGCGTCACATCCACACCTAACTCTTCTGGTGTCATTGTATCTAAGGGCTTTTTCTTCGCTTTCATAATGTTTGGCAGCGACGCATAGCGCGGCTCATTCAAGCGCAGGTCTGTCGTTACAACAGCAGGTAGTGCTAATTTCACGACCTGTGAACCGCTGTCTACTTCACGAGTAACTGTCACGGTGTCGCCTTCAACAACAACCTCAGAAGCAAAAGTGCCTTGTGACATACCCGTTAAGGCTGCAAGCATTTGGCCTGTCTGGTTGTTATCACCATCAATTGCCTGCTTGCCAAGAATAACCATTTTCGGCTCTTCTTTATCAACAACGGCTTTCAACAATTTGGCAATCGCTAATGGTTGAATTTCCACATCGGTTTCAACCAATATGCCACGATCAGCGCCCAGAGCCAGGGCAGTACGAATCTGCTCTTGGCAAACTTTGGGCCCAATAGAGACCGCAACTATCTCAGTTACGACGCCTTTTTCTTTCAGACGTACAGCCTCTTCAATGGCTATTTCGCAAAATGGGTTTATCGCCATTTTGACATTATTCAGATCAACGCCAGTACCGTCCGATTTCGGACGCACTTTTACGTTGTAGTCAACTACTCGTTTGACAGCAACCAGAACCTTCATGGATTCCCCATTACGCGCGTAAATTAAATGAATGGCTTGATATCCTTACGCTGTGGAATCGAAAATAGATCCCAACCGGATAAAGCCCCTTTTCAAAGCGCGATTATTTTGACGCTTATAAGACCTGAGGTCAATAAAAGCAGGATATTCACTGGGCGAATAACAGTTATTCCCAAAGGAATCATGCTCACTTACCAATTTAGTAAGTTTTTGTTTAGAAAAGATTTTCTTATCGCCGCAAAACCCAGAAATCAGGTCCATGCGTAGAATAAAACTGTAGCTGAAGTAGCGTTTTGGAGCCTCTGGTTTTATAATTCGCCTTCGAAATCAGTCACAAATCGCCCAAAACTAGGGCAATGCTGTTAAAGCATACAGAGGAGAGAGTCTGTGGAACGCGAATCAATGGAATTTGACGTCCTAATCGTTGGGGCTGGCCCAGCTGGATTGGCAGCGGCGTGTAAAATTCGTCAGTTAAGCGAGAGTACTGGTAAAGATATCAGCGTTTGCGTGGTAGAAAAAGGCTCCGAAGTCGGCGCCCACATTCTATCTGGTGCGGTGTTTGAACCCTCTGCCTTAAATGAACTATTTCCAGACTGGAAGGAAAAAGGTGCACCGCTTAATACACCGGTGACTGGCGACGATATCTATTATATGACCAGCGCTGAAAAAGCCATTAAGGTTCCCAGTTTCGCCGTGCCTAAGACCATGCACAACGAAGGCAATTATATTATTAGCTTGGGCAATTTGTGTCGCTGGATGGCTGAACAAGCGGAAGGCATGGGTGCAGAAATTTACCCCGGCTTTGCAGCTGCCGATGTGTTATTCCATGAAGATGGCAGCGTTAAAGGCGTTGTTACCGGAGATATGGGTATTGCCGAAGACGGCAGCCATAAAGACAGCTATATGCTTGGCATGGAGTTGCACGCTAAGTACACCCTGTTCGCAGAAGGTTGCCGGGGACATTTAGGTAAGCGCCTAATGGAAAAATTCGACCTGAATGCGGGCAAAGATCCCCAGCATTACGGTCTTGGTATTAAAGAGCTTTGGAAGATCGATCCCGCCAAGCACGAAGAAGGCAAAGTTATTCACGCCACTGGCTGGCCCCTCGCTGAAAATGGCGCGCTTGGCGGTAGCTTCCTCTACCATATAGAAGATAACCAAGTGTCGATTGGCCTAATTACCGATCTTTGCTATGACAACCCTTATTTATCGCCATTTGAAGAATTTCAGCGCTTTAAAAAGCACCCCACTATCGCTCAATATCTTGAGGGCGGAGAGCGTATTTCATATGGCGCACGCGCTATTGCCAAAGGCGGTCTGCAGTCCTTACCTAAAATGACCTTCCCAGGCGGCCTGTTAATTGGCTGTGACGCCGGCACTTTGAACTTTGCTAAAATCAAAGGCAGTCACACCGCGATGAAGTCCGGCATGATTGCCGCTGAGGTTGTGCATAAGGCAATTACTGAGAACCAAGCAACCGGTGCGGAACTTAGCGAATACACCACCGCTTTTGAAAGCTCATCTTTATTTAAAGAGCTAAACGAGCAACGCAACTTTGGTCCTGCGCAGCACAAATGGGGCAATTTAATAGGCTCTGCCTACGCGTTTATCGATATCAACATCTTCGGCGGTAAGCTCCCATGGACACTAGGCGACGATCACCCGGATCACGCGCAAATGAAACTGGCAGCGGATTCAAAAGAAATTACTTATCCGAAACCGGATAATAAATTAAGCTTCGATCGCCTGACGTCGGTATTCTTATCAAATACCAATCATGCAGAAGATCAGCCCTGCCATCTCACCCTAAAAGACCCTGAGCTCCCAATACGGGACAACCTACCTAAATATGCAGAACCAGCACAGCGTTACTGCCCTGCCGGTGTATATGAGGTAATAGAGGATGCTGCAGGGACACCTAAGTTCCAGATTAACGGTCAGAACTGTGTCCACTGTAAGACCTGTGACATAAAGGACCCCGCACAGAATATTGTGTGGATAACGCCAGAAGGATTGGGTGGACCAAACTACCCTAATATGTAATTAAAAAAGGGCAGCGAAAGCTGCCCTTTTTTATGATTCAAACTATTTCAAAGCAATCAGGTTTAGCGAGCTAAATCGAACCTAGCTCAAACTCCTTGCCCCCTGCGAGCAATACCATCACCCCATTACGGCACTCAGCCAGCTCGACTAAGTTGTAAAAACACGCCCTACTCACTCTAGCCTGCAGTCCATTATTAAGCCGCACTGCCGGCCTAGGTTCTTGCGTGGCGCCATCGGTCGCGACGCTTAAGGGGTGCTCCTCGCCAAGTTCAAGCCAAGTATCGACATTAGTCTTCACCACAATACGGCGCCCGGCCGCTACATCATTCACTTCAAAATCAACAATTTGTAGCGGCAAATCTTCTACCGTAATGCGCCATTTTTCGACAGGTGTTAGTAGATAATATTCGTCGTCGTCTTCCCTGCGAAGTATTGAGGCAAACAATTTAACCAATTTATGGCGCTTTATCTCTCCACCTTCATGAATCCAGCGACCATCGGCCTTTATCACAATGTCAATGTCACCACTCAGCTCAGGGTGCCAATCAGCAATGGGAGGCGCACCACGTTGATCGTGCAATAGTGATTCAATTTCACTTAATGTCGTCACAATAAACCTCCAGACTTAGTGGTTACCGCAGCACAGTAAAACGAGGGTTAATGAATAACCCTCACATTAATGACGCCTTCCAATGCTGCCAATTCAGCAAGCAGTCCCTCGCTAACGTCAGCACCTAAATCTATCAGGTTATACGCAATTTCATCGCGACTTTTGTTCAACATATCGAGAATATTAATATCGGCATCAGCCAATATACTCAAAACTCGGCCTAGAATCTTAGGAACATTGTGATTAGCTATCGCCAATCGACAATGACCACTGCGCTCTAACTGCAGATTAGGGAAGTTAACGGAATTTTTGATATTTCCATTCTGCAGAAAATCAGCAAGTTGGTCAGCGGCCATGACTGCGCAGTTATCTTCCGCTTCATCAGTACTGGCGCCAATGTGCGGCATCAAGATCACATCATCACGACCAATCAACGAAGGTACTGGAAAATCGGTGATAAATTGCCGAAGCTGGCCATTATCAAGCGCCGCGATCACTGCACCTACATCTACAATCTCTTCACGAGCGAAATTTAACAAACAGCAGCCGGGCTTACAGCTCGCCAGCAGATCAGCATTAACTAGGCCGCGCGTAGAGTCTAAGACTGGTAAGTGCAGGGTAATATAATCTGCCTTAGCAAAGAGGCTGTGAATATTTTCCATTTTCTTTACTGAACTAGGTAAACGCCAAGCGGCATCAACCGACAGCGCCGGGTCATAACCAATAACATGCATATTTAGGCTAAGTGCCGCATTGGCTATCATCGACCCGATCGCGCCCAAACCGACAACACCCAGGGTTCTACCGGCTAGCTCATTACCTTTAAAACGTTTCTTTTCTTTCTCCAGCAACTTTGCCATTTGACCAGCATCATCCATATGCCCCAGAGAATTGACGTATGAAATACCGGGTAAGATACCGCGCGAACCCAGTGCCAAGCCCGCAATAACCAACTCTTTAACTGCGTTGGCATTCGCGCCCGGACTATTAAAAACCGGAATACCACGATCAGTGCAAGCCGCTACCGGAATATTATTTGTTCCTGCCCCTGCGCGACCAATCGCCTTAACACTGGCTGCAATATCCTCGGCTTGGAGTTTATGACTGCGAAGTAAGATGGCATCGGGGGCCGTGCATTCGCTCGTGATTTCATAACTTTCAGGTGATAGACGATCTAAACCGATAGTAGAAATTTGATTTAAAGTTAATACTTTATACACACATTAGTCCTCAAATTTATTATCCGTTCATGCGGTTGCGCGATCCGCTCGCACTAACAGGAAAATGATTAAACGCCTTATCAGCACTCAGCTGCACCTGCACGCCAAGCGGAATGCTGTGCGAATAGGCTATGCTATTTATTTTTCCACCCATTGCGATTGCGGCAGTGTAGTTAATATTTTTACATACGATACTGAAGTCCCAGCGATCGGCCTCTGGACCTACGAAACTACTAAAAGCGCCCTGCTCATCTAAAACCACAGAAAAATCTTGCAAAGGAATAGTTAGCCCCTCACCACGCGCTTTTATATAGGCCTCTTTAAGCGTCCAATAACGGTAAAAGTAATCAAGCTGTTGATCATCAGCGCGACCATTCAAAGCTTGCAGCTCTAAGGTCGAAAAGTAGTCATCAGCCATATTGAGAACGCTGCGACTTTCAGCGCGGCTTTCAACATCAACCCCGATGTCGTTACCTCGCGTGACGACGCACACTGTGAGTCCGCTGGTGTGTGCCGTATTAAATTGAATAGCTTCCTGCCGATCGCTATTACTGAGCTCAGGCTTACCATAAGCATTTACGCAAAAACTGATTTTTTCAGGGGACACGTTGGAGTAATCGGCGAGTACAGTTCGCAATAACGCGCGACTGATAAGGTAATCTCGGCCATTGCTGCCATGCATTAGCTGTTGATACTGAAGTGATTCAGCAGGCGACAACATCGCTTCGTATTGGTCTAGTCGGTTATCAAGACGGTGATCATCTGTAAAACAATACCAGACATCAACATGACCCGTTAAAGGGCTTTTTTCTCTAGCGGAAATCATTATTTTTATTTATCCAAGTAATCACCACACCAAAACACAGCGCGGTGATTACGTTACATCAATTAATTTTAATCTCGGCGTTTTCCCACAAGCTATTAAAGTAAGCGGAGAACTCCTGAGATGATTTGTTACGGTAGGCATTTTTCTCTGCCTCTAACGCAACGCTTTCTTTCAGAGCCGAAATATCACCATAGCGGACATCCAGCAGCTGCAACACAACACGATCGCCGTTATTTTTACGAAGCGTGCTTACACTCGCTTGAGTTTGCGGGCGAGGCATTGAAAACGCCTGATTACGGACGGCCGCATCGATATTGATATCGCTGCGTTTACCATCCATTATCGCATTCCACGTTAGACCTTGCTCCTTGGCAACATCCTCAGCTCGACCACCAGCGGCAAGGACTGCTTGCAAGGATTGCGCTTGTATTTCAGCTGCCGCCTCCGCCTTATTTTCAACCAGTATTAATTCTATATCGGCCTTTACGCTTTCCAAGGCTTTTGGCTCTGGCGCTTTATACTCTTCAATGTGAAGAACTACATAGCGATCAGATGAAAGTTCGATAACATCGCTGTTCAGACCCTGATTGCGAAGCTCTGCGTTAAACGCCGCCTGCTTCACCGCTGGATAGGCAAATAAGCCTTCATCAGACTGTTGACTGCGCCAATCGCTCAGCTGAACCTGCAACTGCATTTCATCAGCCGGCATAGCGAGACTTTCTGCATTAAACACCAAGTCTTTTAGGTTATCGACAGCGCCGACCAAACGGGGCCGCGCCTTTTGCTCGCGAAGTTGTTCTGTTATTTCGAGGCGTGCCTGGTCAAAGCTCGGTACTTCTGGCTTACGAAGGCTGACTAGTTTAATGAGATGTAAACCGGCTTCCGTTTCAACCACCGGCGACAACTCACCTACCTTCAAATTCGCCAAAGCCTCTTCAAACTCGACAGGGAAACTCTCGCCGCTAGTAAACCCTAGCAAACCATCGCTTGTTGCAGATCCGGCATCCACGGAGTATTTCTTAGCCTCGTCGCCAAAGTTAGCCCCTGCCAAAATATCGGCACGAATTTTTTGGAGCTCTGCCAAGGCAGTCTCGCGACTGCGATCATCAGTGATATCAATCAAAATATGCGCAGCTTCGCGCTCAGCCTGGGCGTTGCTGGTATTCACTAAACGCTGATACTCGGCCTGTACTTGATCTTCCGATACGGGTTCGTAAAACTGTGCCTCAGTCAATTCAATATAAGAAAACCGAACCTCCTCATCACTTAAAAATGACTCAGTATTGGCTTCGTAATAAGCGGAAATTTCTTCATCACTGACACTGACATTTTGGGTGTAGATGGCAAGCGGCAAATTTATAAAGTGAAAATCACGTGACTCATGCAACAAACCCACAGACCGAGCTAATTCAGCATCAGTAATAAACGCCGAACCAACCACTGCCGTCGACAATTGCTGGATTATTAAATCCGAGGCCAGCAGCTGTTTAAAAAAGCTACCGTTATACCCTTGCAAGCGAAGTACCTGCTGATACCGCTCTTGAGAAAAGCGACCATCTTCATGAAATTGAGGCATTGCCGCGATAGTGGCATTAAGCTGCGCAGTTGAAATTTCAATATTTTCGTCTTTGGCCGCCTGAAGCAGTAACTGCTGTTTAATAAGGGTATTAAGGGCCGGTTTGCGAAGCATTGCATCATCGAGCATGCTTGGGTCGATTTGATCCCCCATCATGCTTAATAGACGGCGCTTCTGCATGGTAATCGCCTGCTGCAATTCAGCCGCTGAAATCTTTTCACCGTTAACGACCGCCGCCGCTGATGGCGCCGAGCTATTAAATAAGCTATCGATCCCGAATAGTGCAAACGGCACTATAATTATCGCGATGATAACTTTGGCCGCTGTTCCTTGGATATTATTACGAATATTTCGTAGCATTGATGCTAAACCTGATTCTGAATCAAAAAAAAAGCGCACCTCTCGATGCGCCTTCTGTAAGAGGTTTTACCCCTACGGCCTCCCGCATGAGCGGGAATGGCAGTTTATACCTTAGTTACAGGCATCCTTCAGCGCCTTACCAGCTTTAAAGCTTGGAATTTTAGCAGCTGAAATTTCAATTGGTGCGCCAGTTTGTGGATTGCGACCAGTGCGCGCGGCACGATCTTTAACACTAAAAGTACCAAAACCAACCAAAGAAACTGAATCATCTGATTTCAGTGCATTAGTTATAGCTTCTACGGCCGCATCCAGTGCGCGTCCTGCCGCTGCTTTAGACAAATCCGCAGATTCTGCAATAGCGTCGATTAGCTCAGATTTATTCACTTATTCTTCCCCTTCAAATTGTTATAAAAAATATTTATACATTAACTGGCTGGTGACCGTCACAAACAAACGCAGGGCAAAAAAGACCGACTGCGTAAGGAGTGGGATTTATACCAACTGCGCCGTATATGGTCAAGGTATCTCTGCGTCTTAGTGGGCGTTTGCCCGCGATTCTCCGAGAATATCACCGTTTCCGTCTACGTTTTTATGACTGTCGTTAATACCAGCAAGATAGGCTTCTTCTGAAATTTCTTCGGGAAGACTTTCCAGCGCGATATCCAGAACTTCGTCAATCCACTTAACTGGACGAATTTCTAAGTCGGCTATTATGTTTTCCGGAATTTCTTTCAGGTCCCTTTCGTTTTCCATAGGGATTATAACGGTTTTTATGCCGCCACGGTGAGCCGCAAGCAGTTTTTCTTTTAAACCACCAATGGCTAGTACCTGTCCGCGAAGCGTAATTTCACCGGTCATCGCCACATCCGAGCGAACCGGAATACCCGTTATCACCGAAACCAAGGCCGTGCACATCCCAACACCTGCAGAAGGCCCGTCTTTTGGGGTTGCACCTTCTGGCATATGGATATGGATATCGTGGGTATCATGATAGCGAGCGGGAATACCTAAACGCTTAGAGCGGCTTCTAACCACTGTAGTCGCCGCTTGAATCGACTCCTGCATCACGTCGCCCAAAGAGCCAGTCTTAATGTGACGACCCTTACCGACTACCGACACCGCTTCAATGGTGAGGAGCTCGCCGCCTACCTGGGTCCAAGCTAAGCCCGTCACTTGACCGACCTTATTCTCTTCTTCAGCCTTGCCGAAGGTGTATCGACGGACACCCAAATAGTCTTCGAGATTAGCGCTAGTAATAGAAACAATACCGCTGTCTCCGTTCAAAGCGACATTTTTAACAACCTTACGACAAACCTTGGCGACTTGACGCTCTAAACCACGCACACCCGCTTCACGGGTGTAATACCGCACAATATCTTGGAGAGACTCATCGTTGATTTCCGCCTCAGTCACTTTCAAGCCATTGTTCTTCAATTGCTTGGGTATGAGGTAACGGCGAGCTATATTAATTTTCTCATCTTCGGTATAACCAGGAATACGAATAACTTCCATTCGATCCATTAATGCCGGCGGTATATTAAGAGAGTTGGACGTACAGATAAACATGGTATCTGACAGATCATAATCAACTTCAAGATAGTGATCATTGAAGGAATGGTTCTGCTCAGGATCTAAGACTTCCAGCAACGCCGACGCGGGATCGCCGCGGTGATCCATACCCATTTTGTCTATTTCATCCAACAAAAACAGAGGGTTTCTCACCCCTGTCTTAGACATTTTTTGAATGACTTTACCCGGCATAGAGCCTATGTAGGTTCTGCGATGCCCGCGAATCTCGGCCTCATCACGCACCCCACCCAATGCCATACGCACAAATTTACGATTGGTGGCACGGGCAATAGATTCACCCAGCGAAGTCTTACCCACGCCCGGAGGACCAACTAGGCACAGCACCGGTCCTTTTACTTTCTTGACCCGTTTTTGTACTGCGAGGTATTCAAGAATGCGATCTTTAACCTCTTCGAGGCCATAATGATCTTCATCTAAAATTTCCTTAGCCAGCTTAAGATCATGCTTGATACGCGATCGTTTTTGCCAGGGAATATTCACCAACCAATCGATATAACCGCGAACCACCGACGCCTCAGCAGACATTGGTGACATCATTTTAAGCTTGGCCAGTTCAGCTTTAGCCTTTTCCAGAGCTTCTTTGCTCATTCCCGCTTTCTGAACCCGGTTTTCAAGCTCTTCCAGCTCGTTCATGCCCTCTTCAGACTCTCCGAGTTCGCGCTGAATCGCTTTCATTTGCTCATTCAGATAGTACTCACGCTGACTCTTTTCCATCTGTTTTTTAACACGACCGCGAATCCGCTTCTCAACCTGAAAAAGGTCTATCTCCGCTTCCATCAGGCCCATCAAGTGCTCTAGCCGCTCGCGCTCATTCGCCATTTCAAGAACAGCTTGCTTCTGCTCCAGCTCCATTGTCATGTGAGCAGCGATGGTATCGCCAAGGCGGCCAGGATCATCGATACCCGACAGGGAGGTAAGAACTTCAGCAGGAATCTTTTTACTTAAGTTAATATACTTCTCAAACTGCGAAATTGCCGAGCGAAGCATAACCTCTGACTCATCGGCAGCAATACGCTCACCCTCTAAAGCAGTGATTTCAGCACTAAAATAGTCCTCTTCAGCCGTTACCGCGTTGAGTTGGGCGCGGTAGCTACCTTCCACCAATACCTTAACTGTGCCATCAGGCAATTTTAGTAACTGTAAAATATTTGCGACGGTACCGATATCATAAAGATCATCGGTCCCCGGCTCATCCAAATCCGGGTTGCGCTGTGCGGCAAGCACAATTTCCTTATTACTGGCCATGGCCAGCTCGAGCGCTCGAATGGATTTATCCCGCCCTACGAACAAGGGGATGACCATATGGGGGTAAACCACCACGTCGCGCAAAGGAAGCAGTGGCAATTCCAGTATTTCGTGTTTGTCAGCCATTACTTTTCCTCTTAATTAATCTGGCCCAATCCACTTGCAGCAGATCTTCGCCAACTATAAAGACAGCTTAGTTCTAAGATGGGGATTTGCAGCGTTAAAAACAAGACTTGACTTGTAAAGAAACTAACAAAAAAGACGAACGCTGCGAAAAGAAGCTTCTCGCAGCGTTATATTTAGCGGGGTTTACTCTTTTGGAGCGGCTTTACGCTGCTCGCTGTTGTGATAGACCAATATTGGCGCAGAATCACCTTTGATCACCGACGCATCAATAACGACCTTACTCACGTTATCCATTGATGGCAGATCATACATTGTATCGAGGAGTACCGACTCGAGAATCGAACGCAGACCCCGCGCACCAGATTTGCGCGTCATGGCCTTCTCCGCCACGGACCGCAAACCGTCCTCACGGAAATCAACTTCTACGCCTTCCATATCGAACAATTTGGCGTACTGCTTAGTCAATGCATTTCTAGGCTCGGTTAAAATACTTACCAAAGCGTCTACATCCAACTCCTCAAGGGTTGCAATGACCGGCAGGCGACCAACAAATTCAGGGATCAGACCGTAGCGAACCAAGTCATCGGGCTCAACATCAGCAAGAATTTCACCAACGTTACGCGCCTCGTCCTTAGTTTTGATCTCAGCACCAAACCCAATACCGCCCTTCTCTGAGCGATCGCGGATCACGCGATCTAGGCCAGCAAACGCGCCGCCACAGATAAAAAGTATATTTGAGGTATCTACCTGCAAAAATTCTTGCTGGGGATGCTTGCGCCCACCCTGAGGCGGCACCGAGGCAACCGTACCTTCTATTAGCTTAAGAAGCGCCTGCTGAACACCCTCACCAGATACATCACGGGTAATTGAGGGGTTGTCTGACTTGCGCGAGATCTTGTCGATCTCGTCGATGTAGACAATACCCATCTGAGCCTTTTCAACATCGTAGTCACATTTCTGCAAAAGCTTCTGAATGATGTTTTCAACATCTTCACCAACGTAACCGGCTTCGGTTAACGTCGTCGCATCGGCGATAGTAAATGGTACATCGAGCAAACGCGCCAAGGTTTCTGCAAGCAGCGTTTTACCACTACCTGTTGGCCCTATCAGCAAAATATTACTTTTGCCCAGCTCTACTTCGTCTTTGTGTTTGTCGCCATAACGCAGGCGCTTGTAGTGATTATAGACCGCAACAGCCAACACTTTCTTGGCGCGAGACTGCCCTATAACATATTGATCTAGCGTGACATTAATTTCCTGTGGCGTCGGCAGTTTGTCGCGGCCTGCCTCACTCGCTGCTTCCTGAACTTCTTCCCGAATGATGTCATTACAAAGATCAACACACTCATCACAGATGAAGACAGACGGCCCGGCGATTAATTTGCGGACTTCGTGCTGGCTTTTACCACAGAAGGAACAGTACAGCAGTTTGCCGTTGTCATCTGTGCCGTCTTTACTACTCATTCATACCTACCTTGTTCTGATTTTGCGGGATGATAGAAGCACCCTGCATTAAAGATGACGCTTTTTGCTCAATTTTGCAAGTTCGCACCACTCAAACCTAAATCCGAATGGTGCCGCAACAGTCGCTATGAGCGAGACGTGAGAACTTCATCCACCAAGCCGTAGTCACAAGATTGCTGCGCATTCATGAAGTTGTCGCGCTCGGTGTCGTGCGCAATCGTTTCGTAAGTCTGGCCGGTGTGCTCAGCCATAAGGTGATTCAGTTTTTCACGAATAATCAAGATCTCGCGAGCTTGAATATCTATATCTGTAGCCTGCCCTTGGGCTCCGCCACTAGGTTGATGAATCATGGTGCGGGCATTTGGCACAATAAACCGCTTGCCTTTAGCGCCGCCACTTAACAAAAAGGCACCCATGCTGGCAGCCTGGCCAATACACATTGTGCTCACGTCGGGCTTAATAAACTTCATGGTGTCGTAAATAGACAAGCCGGCCGTAACAGACCCGCCCGGCGAATTAATATAAAGATGGATGTCTTTATCAGGATTTTCAGATTCGAGGAAAAGCAGCTGGGCCACAATAAGATTGGCCATATGGTCTTCAACTTGTCCTACACAAAAGATAACGCGCTCTTTAAGCAGGCGGGAGTAGATGTCGTAGGAACGCTCACCACGTGCGGTTTGCTCTACAACCATTGGCACTAAACCAAGATTGGTTACAGAATTATTGCTCATACCATCGAACGAATTGCGGGACATATTGAATACTCTTCCGTACGTAATTAGTGAGTTAAATTTACGGCCAGCAGAAAAAAATCAAGCGACGGAACTTGCGTTCAGTCGCTTGACCGGAAAAAACCAGAGCACCCTTTTCAGATTAGGATTCTTCTGCCTCTTTCGCTGGTGGCGACATAACTTCTTCGTAGCTTAAAGTTTCTTCGCTAACCTTCGATTTTTCAAGCAATTTTTCAACAACTTCTTCTTCAATGACCATACCTTCGATTTGTTGAAGCTGTTCTGGGTTGCTCATATACCAATTAATAATTTCGTCTTTATCTTCATAGCTTACTGCCATCTCTTCCAAAGCAGCACGCACCTTTACTTCATCAGCCTTAATACCTTCTGCGCTAATCAGCTCGTTTAGCACCAAGCCAAGCTTTACGCGACGCTCCGCATTTTCCCGGAACAACTCATCAGGCAGGATATCAGCGGCATTTAATTTCTCTGCCATCGCGCCGAATTGCTGCATTTGCTGATTACGCAAAGCCTCAATTTCTTGTGATACCAAGGCCTTTGGCACCTGTAAATCAGCATGAACGGCAAGTACACCCTCCATCACTTGATTCTTAATGCGGGACTTTGTGGCGTTTTTCAACTCCCTAGCCATATTTTTTTCTACTTCTGCACGAAACGCTTCTTCGCCACCTTCTTTAACGCCGAAGGCTTCGAACAGTGTCTCGTCCATTTCTGGAAGCTTTTTCTCAGTAACGCTATTCAAGGTAATCTTGAACTCAACCGCAGCGCCTTTAAGGTCTTCGCTGTGGTAATCATCTGGGAAAGACAATGACAGCACTTTCTCTTCGCCAGCACTCATGCCGACTATACCGTCTTCGAATCCAGGAATCATACTCCCAGAACCGAGCTCTAGATCACTGCCCTCAGCCTTGCCACCATCAAATTCAACACCGTCTTTGGTGCCAAGGTAGTCAATATTGGCTTTATCACCGCTAACCGCAGCGCGGTCAGCAGGCTGCCAGTCTGCACGTTGCTGACGAAGATTTTCTATCATCTTATCGACATCGGCAGCAGTAATTTTTGTTACTGGCTTTTTAACTTCAATTGAGCCGTAATCTTTTGCTTCCACGTCGGGGAAAACTTCAAACGTTGCCACAAACTCAATATCTTTACCGGGCTCTAAACTTTTAGGCTCAATACTTGGACGACCAGCAGGCTTTAAGCCCTGTTGCTGAATAGCCTCGTAAAAGCTTTCGTTCATAACCTCGCCAAGCACTTCCATACGCACAGACTCGCCGAAACGCTGGCGAACGACGCGCATAGGTACTTTGCCGGGGCGGAAGCCATCTAATTTGACAGTGCGGGCAGCATTTTGCAGGCGTGAATCAACTGCACTATCAATGCGCGCAGCGGGAACGCCTACAATCAGGCGACGTTCTAGGCCAGAAGTCGTTTCAACTGAGACTTGCATGGGGGGTCCTCA
>TARA_R110001592_G_scaffold192795_14_pt1 | contig 16979 bp, 34 predicted proteins | sample TARA_R110001592 | Tara Oceans TARA_R110001592 (sample SAMEA4398387) | marine metagenome | biome: Polar Biome; feature: [SRF] surface water layer (ENVO:00010504); material: water (ENVO:00002006), including particulate matter (ENVO:01000060) such as... | depth 5 m
AGGGTTAGCAAAAACCTATGGAGATGAGCATGATTTAGCTCTTGAAAGTGAAACATATAGTGATTATCCAGAAGCAGCAAAGAAAAATGCAAAGAAAGCTATTGAATGGAAAGAAAAATATGGACGAGATGAAGTTACTGCTGCAACTAGAGTTGGCTGGGCTAGAGCTAATCAATTAGCAGGAGGTGAAGCTTTAAGTGCAGATACTGTCAAAAGAATGTCAGCATTTAATAGACACAGAAAGAATAGTAAAATAGACGCAAAGAAAAAGGATACTCCTTGGAAAGATAATGGTTATGTTGCTTGGTTGACATGGGGAGGAGATGAAGGAGTTGATTGGGCAATGAGAAAATCAGAGCAAATCGATAAAGAAAAGGAAAAATAATGGAGACAATAGCCATAATTATATTTGGAGGGGTTTGTTTTGCAACAGGCATGTATGTAAGTAGTCAACTAGGAGACTGGATAGATAAACGAATTAAAAAGAATAAGTAATGAAGTATATTAAATTATTTGAAGCTTTTAGTAAGACAAAGATAACAATCTTTGATATAGATGATACATTAGTTATTACTGATGCTCTTATTAGGGTAAAAGATAATAAAACAGGTAAAGAATTTACTTTAACCCCAGAAGAATTTAATAAATACGAACAAGAGCCTCATCATGAAATTGATTATAGTGATTTTGATGATGCAGATATATTAAAGGCCGGTAGATTAGTTGAATGGGTACTTAATATACTTATAGAAACATATAAGAAAGAAAGAGCAGTAGGTATCATTACAGCAAGAGCCAATAAGTCGGCAATCATGGAATTTTTAGCCTATCATGGACTAAGAATAAATCCTGGGTTTGTATTTGCAGTTAATGACCCAAGTACTGACTTTACTGGTAATGTTGCACAGAGAAAGGTACAAGCATTTGAAAAGTTTATTGAAATGGGATACACAGAGTTTAAGTTCTTTGATGATGACAAGAACAATATACAAAGTGCAAAGGAACTTGAAAAGACTCACGGAATAAATATGAAAGCTAAACTGATAACACCTGGTTGGTATCGTAAGCTCAAATAAAAGATATATACAATATAATAAAACAATATAAAATTATGAAATACGTAAAAACATTTGAATCATTTAACCCAATAAACGAGGGACTTAGTCATGATGACGCATATAAAATGCTAGATATAGCTGCACAATATACATCAGGAGCTCACGCTGCAGCAAGTCAAATGTGGAGTGACGCACAGGACTTATACGACTATATAGCATCTGACCATATTACAAGTAAAAAAGATAAAAAAGCTTTTTATAAATCTGTTAAGCGTGAATTCCCAGAAGTAAATGAAGGATTCATTGAAATCTCACAAAATATAAATAAACCTATTGCAAAAAAGATGTTATTTGAAAAAAATGAATCTTATGTAGTAATAGACCCAAGAGGTAATGCTTCACCAATTGGCTCTAAAATTCAAGGCCAAAGACACGTTAAAGGTAAGAAAGGACATTATATAGTATTATCAAAAAATGCATTAAAAGCAAGACGTGCTATTGAAAAAGCTGGTGGTAAAGCTACTTCTAAGAAAATTCAGGATATAATGTATGATTTAATGTATGAAAGTAAATTAAATGAAATATCAGTAGAAAAAGGTCTTGAAAAGGTTAATTATGATAATCCAACACTCGATGGAATTAAAATAACTGGTGTGTTAGCTTGGGACATACAGATGTGGATGTTGCAACAACCAGATGCTAAAAAACTAAACAAAGGCAGATTTAGAGATTTAGTACCAATACTACATTCTCGAGGATTTGCAGATAGAATTAATGGCGCAAACCTTAGAAATTGGCAAGCTGTAGTTAAAAAACATATCAAATAAATTATGAAGTATGTAGCTAATTTTGAAAATTTTAATACTTCATTAAACGAGAAGTTAAATGAAGCATATAATCCTTATGATAATATTTTACAAAGACTAGGAGGAGATTTAACAACTAGTGCACAAACAGTTCAGCAATATCTAGACACTGGAGATAATAAAAAGACTATATTACAAGGAAATTTAGATGGGGATAAACAAGATGATAAAGTAAGCATTAAAATTTCAAGTCCACGGGCCCAGCAACTAAAGCCTAGTCAAAGTACAGTATATCCTGACCAGTCAATTGGAATGCTTATTACTGCACCTCCATTAAGAGACCAGATTCTATCAGGAACAGTTCAAGCTGAATCTATGTTTGTTTCATCTGATGGTTATATTATTGATGGTCATCATAGATGGTCTGCAACTCATGCGCTAAATCCTAAGGCTAAATTAGTTGTAACGCAAATAAACTTACCTATTAAAGTTGCACTTCCTGTATTAAATGCTATATTAAGGGCTACAAATACTGAAGGTCAAGGTAAATCTGGAAGACCAGGTAGGAATGTATTCCAAGGAGCTAGTAAAGATGAAGTGCATGATATTATAAGTGATGTTATTAAAAATGGAGTAGCAGGAGGACAATGGATGCCACCTAAAGAACATTTTAATGCAGATGGAGACCCAACTGAATGGTATAAGTTTATTGCATCTAGATTAAAAGCAGCTCAATCATGGAAAGAAGTTCCATATATTATTTCTGCTAATATCAATAAGATGAACAAGCCTGCTAAATTCTTTGGTGCTAGAGACCAAATGCCTCAAATACCAGACGATTCATCAAGTGTTAAATCAATCTTAAAATCAGGTATAATGGATATCCAACCTCCTTTAAGAAGCAAATACGCTAAAAAAATGAAAAATAAACCTTCACTTGCTGGCGAAGGACCTAAATAATCATGGAGAAATATATTTACAGAGCAAAGCTTGATAGAATAATTGATGGAGATACAGTAGATGCTCTAATTGATGTAGGATTTGATATCTGGTTCAAAAAGAGAATCAGATTCAAAGGAATTGATACATGGGAATCACGTACTAGAAATCTAGAAGAAAAGAAAATGGGTTTAGCCGCTAAAAAGAGACTTGAAGAACTACTTATGAATGTAAGTTCAAAGCCTGGATATTTTCGTGTTAGGTCTTATGGTCTAGGTAAATATGGTAGAGTACTTGGAGAGCTTTTCATAATGGACGAATCTGGAGTCCAGTGGAATATAAATGACACACTAATCACAGAAGGCCACGCATACGTCTATGAAGGTGGCAAAAAGAAAGTTTTCACTAAATAATCATCTAAATACTTTGGGTTCTGAACCTTTTTTGTTATATTAGTATATAATAAAAAAGATAAAGAAATGATTAAATTATTCGAAGTTGGTGGTTGTGTAAGAGATGAAATACTTGGTATTCACACAAACGATATTGATTTCACCGTTGTCATAGACAAACCAGGTGAAGATTTAAGTGTAGATGAAGGTTGGCTTTTTATGAGGCACTTCTTAGTAACTGAAGGTTTTAAAATATTCTTAGAAACCAAAGATTGCTTTACAATTAGAGCAATGTTTCCAAAAGAACATAAGCATGAAGGATTAGTTGCCGACTTTGTAATGGCAAGAAAAGAACTTGGTGTTATATCAGGAACAAGAAAGCCTATATTAAAATTAGGTACTCTAGAAGATGATTTAACGAGAAGAGATTTTACATTAAACGCATTATGTAAAAATGATGATGGTTCTATAATCGACTTATTCAATGGTCAGAAAGATTTACAAGATAAAGTTTTAAGAACGCCATTAGACCCAATGATTACATTAATGGATGACCCATTAAGACTATTAAGAGGTTTAAGATTTGCTGTTACTAAAGGATTTAAATTAGAACACTCGTTATTTACTGCAATGCTTCAGCCTGAACTATTAACTAAATTAAAGGAAGTTGTTTCTCAAGAAAGAATGAGAGAAGAAGTTCAAAAAATGATGAAGCATGATACAGTTCATTCATTAAAAATGATACAAAAGATACCTGGTTTATTAGAAGTAATATTCAGCGATGGAATGTGGTTAATGCCTACAACAAAGCAGTCTTAATTATGAATCTTTTCTGTACTTCCCTATATAATACAAAACAATAAACTATGAGATTAGGATACGCATGCATTAATACAGTCTTACGCAAAGACGGCATACACACTAGTAGAAAAATGATAAAACGTACATTTCAAGCCAAGGGTATTGAATATGCAAGTGAGCTTGCAGTTAAGAATATCAAAGACCTTATTGAAATTATCAAGTGGAATCATAAAAACGGCTGCAAGTTATACCGCATGTCCAGTAATATATTTCCATGGCAAAGTGAGTATGAATACAGTGACCTTCCTGATTTTGATAAAATCAAAGCACTACTCAAAGGCGCTGGTACTCTAGCTAAAAAATATGACCAGCGTTTAAGTTTTCATCCTGGTCCATTTACTATTCTAGCAAGCCCTAAGCCTGGTGTTGTTGAAAAGGCAATCAAAGAACTTAATCAGCACAGTCAAATAATGGATATGATGGGTTTGCCAGTAAGTAATTATGCTAAAATCAATATACACACAGGTGGCACTTATGGTGACAAGATGTCAACAATGAAAAGATTCTGTGATAATTTCAAATTACTAAATGCTAACACTCAAGCAAGGCTTGTTGTAGAAAATGATGATAGACCAAGTATGTATACAGTATCAGACCTTATGTTTATACACGAACAAGTCGGAATACCTATTACTTTTGACTATCATCACCACATGCTAAACACAGGCGATATGTCAGAAAAGGATGCATTCCTTTTGGCAACATCTACATGGCCAAAAGGAATTACTCCAACAGTCCATTACAGCTCAAGTAAAAAGCTATATGAAGATGAATCATCAAAGGCTGTTGCTCACGCAGACTGGATTTACAATGAAATTGATACGTATGGTGTTGATGTAGATATTATGTGTGAATGTAAAGCAAAGGAACAAGCAATCATAAAATATTCTCAAAGTTCTCTGCAAAATACTTTGGATTCTGAACTTTATTTGTTATATTAGTACTATAATAATAAAAACAACAAAAGATATGTTAAGTAAAAGTAAAGTTAAAGGTTTCAGAACAGATTTCCAAGCTGCAGTACAACAATTAGAAAAAGAGTACGGAGTTAATATCAACCTAGGAGCTATCAGATTTAATGCACATGAAATGAGAGCTAAGATGACAGCTACAACTGGTGCACCAATTGAAAAATTATCAACTGAAGATTTTAAATTAGGTGATATAGTAAAAGTTAACCATAAAAAATGTATTGGTAAGACTTACACTATTACAAAAATAATGAAAAAGAATATACGTATAATGGATAACGATGGTTTCGGTCAAGTTAGAGTTTCACCTGGTTTATTAATAAAAGCATAATAAAATGATAGAAACAATAGCACAAATATTTGGAATGACATTCATAGGAGTAATAGCCCTATGCATGTTATGGACAATTGGTTCAAGTATAGTATCTGCATGGACTCCTAATAATGAATTAGAAGAAAATTTAAAAAACTTCGATAAAAAAACTGGAGATGGAAGATAATAATAAATGGGTAATATTTGACCTAGATGGCACACTAGCTGACATCGAAAAGCGAAGAACAAAGGCCACAAAACCTGATGGTAAACTAAATTGGAAAGTATTCTTTGACCCTGAAAATATAAAATTAGATGAGCCAAATAATTCAGTTATTCAAATGGCTCAATCTTTAGCAGAAACAGGACATAAGATTGCTATATTTTCTGGTAGAAGTAAAGCAACTAAAGATGTAACTAGAGATTGGTTAAAGCAATATAATATTCCATATTCTATATTAAAGATGAGACCAACTAGTCACCCATGGGCATTTATGCCAGATGAGAAATTAAAACAGGACTGGTTTAATCATCTTTTTGTATACCCTGAAAATAAATCTGAAGCAGAAGTAGTAGCTGTATTTGATGATAGAGATAAAGTGGTAAAAATGTGGAGAGAAATTGGATTAACTTGTATGCAAGTTGCACCAGGAAACTTTTAATAGATTAGTAATATAATAAACATGAATATACTAAAAAGAAAGAAGCATAAGCATAAATTCTCAAGAAGAAGAGCTTTAAGTTGTACATTCGTAGAGAAGAGTAAAAACAATCCAGGTTATCTTAAATATGAAGTGACTATAGGAGAAAAAGATGGTACTATCAATACACAGCCAGTTTATGGTAAAGACATGCAAGATGCATTATCTAGATTAATCAATACAGAAAGAACTATAAAGATAGAAAGGAGTTTGGAAAAATCTCCTTTATTATTCTTCATAGCATGGTTTGCAGCAATGCTGCTACCGATGTGGTTACATGAGGGCCTAGCATATACACCTTGGTTTATATTGTATATGTTTGTTAGTTTTACTGCGATATTTTTATTTGCAGGTTGGTGGCAATCATATATAGAAAAAGGAAAATAAAATGAGTAACGCACAACAAATAGAAGAAATTTTAGAAGAAGCAAACGGATGGGGCTTAAGGTGGGAAGTTAAAACGCATGCCGAAAAAGTCTTAAGTGAAAATAATAAAATAACTAAACTTCAAGCATATCAACTTGCGTATGCTGAATGGATAAAATAATAATATATGTCAGAAGAATTATTCGATAAACCTGCTAAAGGTAAATCAAAAGGAACTCCAGCTCTAGAACAATTTGGTAGAGACTTAACTAAGTATGCAATTGAAGGAAAACTAGACCCAGTTGTAGGTAGAGATACTGAAATAAAAAGGTGTAGTCAAATTTTAGCTAGACGCAAAAAGAATAATCCTATACTTATAGGAGAACCAGGTGTTGGTAAAACTGCAATTGTAGAAGGTCTTGCACTTAAAATTATTGAAAAGAAATGCGCTAGAGTTCTTTTTAATAAGAGAGTTATTGCACTTGATTTAACTTCAGTTGTAGCTGGTACTAAATATAGAGGTCAATTCGAAGAAAGAATGAGACAAATCCTAGATGAAATAGAAGCCAATCCAGATGTTATATTATTCGTAGATGAGTTGCATACAATAGTTGGTGCAGGTGGAGCATCTGGTAGTATGGACGCAAGTAATATATTAAAACCGGCTTTAGCAAGAGGTGAAGTACAATGTATAGGGGCTACAACTCTAGATGAGTATAGAGAAAATATAGAAAAAGACGGAGCTCTTACTAGAAGATTTCAACAAGTAATGGTTGAACCGCCTAATAAACAACAGGCATTAGAAATACTACAAAACATTAAAGACAGATATGAAGAATATCATTATGTAAAATATGATGATGCAGCTATAAAGGCATGTGTTAAATTAAGTGATAGATATATTTCTGATAGAATGCTACCTGATAAAGCTATTGACCTTTTAGATGAAGCAGGCGCTCATACTCATATAGAAGAAATTAAAATACCAAAACACATTGAAGATATTGAAGATGCAATAAGAAGAGTTGCAGAAGATAAAGAAGTTTCAGTATCCCAGCAAAGATACGAGCTTGCTGCAAAGCATAGAGATGAAGAGCGTATTTTAAAGAATGATTTAAAATCAGAAATGCATAAATGGGAAAAAGGCCTTTCTGATATTAAAAAACCAGTTACAGAAGATGATATTGCAGAAGTTGTATCAACATGGACTGGAATACCTGTAAATAAATTAAAACTAAATGAAGGTATGAGATTACTTGGAATGAAAGAAGATTTATCTCAAGAAATTATAGGACAAAGTACAGCAATTGAAAAATTAACTAAATCTATACAGCGTTCGCGCTCTGGATTAAAAGACCCAAATAGACCTATAGGTTCATTTATATTTCTAGGACCTACTGGTGTTGGTAAAACAGAAATGGCAAAGGCATTATGTAAATACTTATTTGATAGTGAAGATTCTTTAATTAGAATTGATATGAGTGAATATCAAGAAAAGTTTAATGTAAGCAGAATGGTAGGAGCGCCTCCTGGATATGTTGGATATGAGAGTGGAGGTCAATTAACAGAAAAGGTTAGACGTAAGCCATATTCAGTAGTTCTTTTAGATGAAATTGAAAAAGCCCATCCTGATACATTTAATGTATTACTTCAAGCACTTGATGATGGTCACATGACAGATGGCCACGGTAGAAAGGTTGACTTTAGAAATACAGTTATTATCATGACAAGTAATGCAGGAACTAAACAATTAGCTGAATTTGGACAAGGACTTGGATTTAAAACTCAATCTTCAACTACAGAAGATGATGCTAATAAAGAAATTTTAAGAAAGGCATTAAGCAAGCAGTTTAGTCCAGAATTTTTGAATAGAATTGACGATGTAATTATATTTAATACTTTAACAAAAGAAGATATATCTAAAATCATTGAAATAGAACTTGATAAATTACATGAAAGAATTTCTGATAAAGGGTTTACTATTAAAATACATAAATCTGCAAAAGATTATTTAATCGAAAAAGGATATGACCCTAAATTTGGAGCAAGACCATTAAAAAGAGTAATTCAAAGAAACGTTGAAGACCTTTTAGCAGAAGCTTTATTATCAGGAGACATAGATGACAATTCAGTGTTAATAATTAAATACGATAAAAAGAAAGAAACTTTAGTAATATCCTGATAAATAATTAAAATAATGGATATATTCTTGGCATTTATTAAAAAACATATTGCATTAAAAAAGGTGCATGATGTAATACTTAGTTGTACTAATAAACATCATCTAGATGCTTCTAGGAGATTTATTAACATCTATATAAAAAACTTCAAAGTACCTAAAGAAGAGTGTAAAAGGCTTTGGAGTATGTGGGAGATGAAAGGCCTGCAAATACGTTCAAACCTAGCTTGATATATAGTTTATACTTTAAAGTTAAAATAATAACAAACAATGTCTTCAGCTAAGTCTAAGAAAATTAAAAGTGCTAATCAAAATACACCATCTGATATTTATATAGATGAGTCTGGATTCGCATATAAGATAGACCCAGTAAAGCATAAGAATTCTAATGATATTATTTACGAAATATGTCCTGAATCTAAATGTCTTCAAGCACAATCATACAATGGACTAATAAAGAAGTATTCTGCACTTCAGTCCATTTAATATTTTAAATGTGAAAAGAAAGAAGAAGCCTCCCTTAAAATTAAATATCGAACATCCTATTATTTCAATAATTGCTTCAGGTAATTCTGTTAATAAATTGACAGATAGTGATATAGATTATATTTATTCAAATACTTATACAATAGGATTTAACTATGCTCCTTGTAGATTTAAAAAATTAAATCAAGTCTTTTATATAGATACAAGAGTTAAAAAGTATTTAGATAGTATTAAAGGAGATTTAGAAAAATCAAATACTAAAGTTACTACACCACATAATCGCAAACTATTAGATGTATATGAAAAAAAGTATATAAGTAGACCTAGTGGTGGAGATATAGTATTCATGAAATATAATCTAAGCATAACAACACTATTAAGGATGCTTGAAATGGAGTTTCCAAATAAAAAATATGTAATATTTGGATTAGACTTATATGCTGATGGTGATACATTGAAATGGTATGATAATTATATTGATGCTGATTTAGATAGATTAGGTGAAAAGCCTAATGGAATGGAATACTTATCAAGTGGATTAAGAAGACATAGTCACCCTGAAAGAGGATACGAAAATACTGCAAAAGAGCTTGACAAAATAATAAGAGGTGGAATTGGCCCAGCAAAGGGAAATACATTTTTTAATGCAAATCTAGATAGTAAATACGAAAGATTTAAAAAAGTAGACTGGAAAGAATTTATTGAAACAAATAGATAAAACTTTCTATAATAATTTGACCTTACATTCGTAAAGTCATTATCATAGAACACAATGAGAAAACTAATTTATTTACTAGCCCTATGGGCACCGATTACCTCTGCACAATGTGATGCAGTTATTACTAACTTTAACTGGGAAACCTATACAGCAACTATCGATGTAGATTGTGATGAAGGACTTACAGATATATGCTTATACTTAGGCAATGCTGAACTAGATGATATACCTCCATGTGGTAACTTCTCACAAAACATCAATTGGCCTGAATATACGTTTACCTTCTTTAATAATATAAATGTCACACAAGGTACAATTGAATTAAATATATTTGATGCCTGGAATAACGGTGTTGCTAATCCATATACGATTGCTGAGTGTTGGGTACAACAATATGAGGAAGGTTTCTTCTGTGAAGGAGAGGTTGGTATATGGCAAATGAATCTTGGTGGTAATCTACTAGGATATAGCTCCATTGAGTTTGGTGGACCTTGTCCTGGTGATTGCAATCCTATTATAGAATATGTTTATTTGACTGATACTATCATAGATATAGACACAGTAATCATTACAGAGTTTATCACTGATACTATTTACAATGAATACGTTGTTTACGAATACATCTATCAAATAGATACAATCACAGAATTTTATACATATACAGAATACTTAGACTGTGAAACTGGATTACCATGTATTACAAATCCATGTTCTGAAACTTCTATATATGCACCAAATGCAGTAACACCAAATGGAGATGGATGGAATGATACTTGGCAAGTTATTGCTGATAGTTGCTGGGACGAATGGGAAGTTAGAATATACAATAGATGGGGTGGTTTAGTTTGGATAAGTGCTAGTTCATTAGACGAATGGGATGCCGATGTAGCCGCAGGCGTATATGTCTATACTATTAAAGCTACGAATTTTGATTCATTAGAAATATATACATTCAATGGATATGTTACAGTATTTTACTGAAACAAATAAACAAAACAAAATATAACTACTATGAATGACAAAGATATTAAACAAGTACTACTCAACACATTAGATGAATATACTAAATATCATGCTGAAAAATACGCAAAGTACTTATTTAATGAAATGCATTCACAGATGGCAAAGCAAATTAACAATGGAATTCAATTTGACTTTAGCTTCATGCCAGAATTAATAGAAAGCTATAAATATTCAAGTTATGAAGAATGGAAAGCAATTGATTGTTGCGGTGGTTCATGTGGATGTAAAACAGAATCAGTTGTCAAAGAATTCTTTGAAGATGATTTTGACTATGTAGCTTCAGAAATAGAAGAGCAGAAGAATATAATGCCAATGATTCATGAAAGAAATCCAGATACTGGTGAAGTTAGCTCACGTAAAATGAGAAGTGAAGAATGGATTATTTCACAATATAATAGAAACAGGCTCGCAGATGAGCAAATTAAAAACGTAAGTCAAATAAAAAACAATGAAGAATAAACGACAATATAAAGATTCATTAGCATTTGTATTTATGGGATTCGCGGGAATTCTAACAATATGTATATTACTAGTACTAAGTACTCTTATTCCAGGTTGTAGTGAATGGCACGAAAGAGTCGGTGAAGGCTTAAAGAATGACCCTAGGCCAATGGGCCCTATTTATAACTATTCACATCCAAACACATGGGCTAATGATACTACACCAGAACAACGAGAAGAATATATGGATAGTCGCGGTGTAGAAAAAGGAATTAATAAAGATTATCCAGATGAATATGTAATGTGGATAACTGCTAATGGAGATACGATATGGGAATAGTAAAATACATATTTAGTATATTAGCTATTGTAACATGTTTATCATCGTGTTCAACACTAAAATCAACTAATACAAATAATCATAATTGTGAATTAATGGAGCAAGGCAAAAGATGCCTTCCTGACCATTCATGTTGTAAATAACCTATGATATCAAATCTAATTAGAAAACTATTTTTTATTACACTAGTAACAGTTACTATTCCTATAATATTAGGACTAGTAGTATTCTTTTGGGTTGTAGGATTTGCTGTAACAATATTAGCTAATATATTATCTTGGCTTAGTGGTAAATAGAGATTTAATAAAAGAGCTAAATGCTCTTGAAGAAAAAGAAAAAGATTTTATTAATAAATTATTAATAATTAAAACAAAAAAAGATATAATCAGAAAAATGCTGAAATTACACAAAAAAGAAACGTGTTAGACTATTGGCTGCAGTCAGTTAATCTGACACGGCAGTCTCTAACTGACAGTTTCTAGCAGGTTTCAGCTGATTTCTATTATTGTATAAATTAACAGAGTATTAACCTTAAAAATGAAAATCATGGATTACATTAAAAATTATGGTGGATATCTTGTAGCTGGCTTTGCTGGTTGGGAGTTTGCACACAACGATTTGATGGTAGGCATTCCTGTAGCTATTATAGCTGCTGGTCTAGCTTGGTGGTCAAACAACTAAAAAAAACTAGTATCAATAACTATGATTTAATGGGGAGTTTGCGCATTTCAATTCTAACACTAATAATCGAGATTTCGAAAACCGCTACTCCCCGCTAGTCTTTAATCAATATGAGAAAGGAAAAACCTAAAACAATATTAAAAGACCATATAGTATATGAGGTATGGGATGATAATAAAGAACAAAAAAAATTAAAGTGGCAAGATAATAAAGGCCACCAACAGCCTATGGAATATTTAAACGATTTTAATAACAATTCATTAACATTTATACATATACCTAAAACAGGTGGAACAAGTATAAATAGTATGTTTCCTGACAGTATATCTCTTGAAGAAACATATTATAATATTGATTGGGAGCAAACGCCATGGGCACCTATGCCTACGCACAGGCAAGAATTAAATACCGAGACTAATGAAATAGTTTTTAAGACTCTCAGAATAAACAATCATAAAACTGCTATACAGAGAAGGCGTGAAATCTTAAAAGACGATGTTGGTGTACCAGTAGAAGAACTTCCAGTAGGAGTAAGAGATAATGGTAATCCTGGCTCAAATGACTGGAGTTTGACTAAAGCTATGATTAGAAATCCTTATGATAGAGTAATAAGCTTATATTATTTTGGTAAAAGTTTTTGGAAATATAAAGAAGGTTATGATATGCCAAAGTATCCTAATTTTAACGATTGGGTAGAATCTCAATTTGGACCAGTATCAAGACTAAGTCAACAGGAAATGCATAACTTATTTTCAGAAGTGCGCAAACAATCTGAATGGTTACCTGCAGATAATAGTAAATGGTTTACATTAGAGTTATTACACAAGACAGGACATTTACCTAATTTCTATATGCCTCAGTTTTATTTCTTAACTGATAATGATAATAAAATAATAGTTGAAGATATAATAAAATTAGAAGATGCTAAAAAGGATATGACACACAAAGGAGGTACTGATGTAAGACCTGATAAACATTATAGCTGGCATTATAATCAAAAGACTTATGATATTATTACAAATTATTATAGAATGGATTTAGACCATTTTAACTATGAATTTGAAAATAATATAGGTACAACAAAAATAGAGTTTGAAGTACCATCTAAATATAACTATTCATTTAAGACCGAAAAGAGCTCATATAGAAGAAGGCATGATGGAAAGAAGAAAACTAATTATAAAGGTAAATAGTAAACATTAGCAGGCTTTCCTATATAATACTAAAGAAAATAGTATGAATAAGCCAACAAAGAAGTCCTCTCCTGAGGCAATTATTAAAAGCATTTTAATGCTTAAGAAAATTAATCCTAACCTATCCGATAGACAGCTTATACCTATGGCTGCTGATTTAATTATAAACTATACTAGAACTATGTGTAAGCAGCAAATGGAAATTTGTGCTAGTAGAGTTTTTGGATTCCAACGATATGCAAATGAAGAGCGTGAGTATATTAAGAATTCTAATATGCCAGTAGAAATATCTAAGAATACTGATGAATGGATGCAAACTGAAAAGAGAGAGAATGAAAAAGCCGTATAAAGTAAGACAAAGATTTAGAACTAATGACATGAGCTATATGCCAGGTGGGTGTACTATTATAGTAGAGATGAAAGGTGGTCAAGTTCTAGAATATGATAATGTAAAATACCCTAATAGGTATATTAATAAAGTAATGACAGAAGATATTAATGCAGTAAAAGCATACGTAAAACCCGAATAAGACTATGAATGAATTTAATAAATATGCAGTAAGTGACTTTAATATAAGCTCTACTACATTACACGACTATAAAAACTCGATGACTCCATATATCTTAGAAGAAAGGGAAATGAGAGCAACTCAAATGGATATATTCTCCAGGTTGATGATGGAACGTATTATCTGGTGTGCTGGTCCAGTAAATGACAGAATGAGCACAATAGTACAAGCACAGTTGATGTTCTTGAATTCAAGCGGCGCTGGTGATATAACTCTACATATTGACACGCCAGGTGGAAGTGTAAAATCAGGACTAGGTATAGTAGATGTAATGGACTATATCAATTGTGATATCAAAACTATTAATACCGGAATGGCAGCAAGTATGGGTTCTATATTACTAGGTGCAGGAACTAAAGGTAAAAGAAGCTCATTACGATTCAGTAAAACTATGCTACATCAAAGTTCAGGTGGCGCTATTGGTAATATCCAAGATGCACGTATTAATATGGTTGAATGGGAAAAGACAAATGATATTCTGTTTAAACTACTTGGTGAATACTGTGGAAAAACAGCTAAGCAAGTAATGAAAGACTCAACTAGAGACTATTGGATGGATGCAGATGAAGCTCTTAAGTATGGTATTATAGATGAGGTAATTGGAGCTAAGAAGTAATGCAAAGATTAATATATGATATGTACTATGCTGATGAAATAACATTAGAAGTATGCGAGCGATTACTAGCTCAGTTAAGTAAAAGTAAAGAGAAAAGGAGATATTATTAATGGGAAAATTTATACATCCCGATATTCAAAAACTTATGGCAAAAAAGAAAGAACTATCAAAAGACGAGCAATTAGCAATAGATGCCCACGCAGATGCAATGTGGTCTATAAAGGGAGCTTATGACTCAATGAAAACATTTAAACACAGCGCTGGAGACCATTTATACATGAGTTGGATAATGCACTTATCAAAAGGTTTAGCTGCAGTTAGTAAAGAAATGAAGACTAGACAATACAAAGATTACTACAAAGAAGACGAGGAATAGTTCTGAAAATACTTTGGGTTCTGAGGTTTTTTTCTTATATTAGTACTATAACTAATAAAAACAAAAAGAAAACTATGGCTAATTACACACCAATTTCCGCAGGAAACCACCAATTAAAACAAGGAGCAATCACTGCTCAAATTCTTCAATACGTAAAAATGAACGGACCATGTTCATATACTGAATTAAACAAGCTATACAAAGAGATTCAATACGGATATCCCGTAGTTTATGATTCTGTAAGAGATAGAGGTGGTAGTTATCCACATCATCACGTAAGTCTTACTCAACCAAGAAGAAGAAACTATTCTGGCAAAATTGAGATGCTAATCAAAGCACCTGGCCGTAATGGTAAATATCACTTTTGCAATAATATGAAGTATATGACAGACATCTGTTCTACTACTAAAATGAGTAGAGGCGGATGGTCAAGATATCATAGCTATCTTAGTGATGAAAGCAGAATGGAATTTTTAATAGACACTCAAGCACTTAAATATAATGGCTAAATCAAACGTAGTAGTTGTATACAGAAAGAATAGTAAGTCTAAGAAGCACTATATGGCAGTATTTAATAACATATATGTAGATGATGTTATCACTGAAAAGAGAAGTCCTTTACTGAATAATGACTATATAATAGAAGAAGTAGGTATAGGAGAGTCCTTCATAGAATCATATAAAACAAAATATAAAATCAATAAAATTAATAAAAATGGATAGAATAGAAAGAAGCGAGAACGTACTAGAGTTGATAAAAGGATATGCAAATAATCTTATCACCGATGACGAATTAAATGAAATGGCGGACATAGAGCTGCAAGAGCTAACTACTGTAGGTGGTCAATTAACTGACCATACAATTGGTGACGAATGGTGTCACTATTCAGGAATGCCATCACCTCAGGCATATACCGATGAACCAGTAGTTGAATGTTCAAAAGACCTAGACGAAGAATGGGCAAGAGAGTCTATATAGACTAATATGGTGGTTATAGCTCAGTTGGTTAGAGCATCGGCTTGTGGTGCCGAGGGCCATGGGTTCGAATCCCATTAGCCACCCCAGTATAAATATATTATGAAAATGAAACAAGAAGATTGGAGAAAATTTGGAGAAATCCAGTATATTAAAGGAAGACTAGACGAGATGTTTAAGCTTGACAAACTAGTAGATTTAGACATGCCTGGTATAAGACTTATAGATGCAAGAATCTCTAAATACATGAAAAAGCTGGAAACACTAGATGCACTAAGCTATGAACTATATCTTGTAGAAAAACAAAACATGCAGCACAAAATTAGAAAACTAACACAGTAACAAAATGGACGAATCAGGACTACTACTCTGTTTGATATCATGCGCATTTACATTCGTACTAGGATGGCTAATTGGTATAGAACGAAAAACAAAACTACAAAGAGACCTTGAATTCTGGAAAGCCTATGCCAGAGAACTTGACAAAGACAACGACAAGTAATCACATGGACCAGTAGCTCAATTGGATAGAGCAACACCCTTCTAAGGTGTAGGTTGAAGGTTCGAGTCCTCCCTGGTTCACTATAGTATAGCCTCTAGATTAGTCACAATCCTGTCACTAATCTTTCACAATATTTGTCACAGCTCTGTAAATTCCTGTAGGTTTAGAGTAGCTCCAGACAAATCACAGTGCGAAAATTTTTTTGTACGTTTCCCAGCCGACCCCCGGCACACTGTATCACACAGACAATATACGACCCAGCACCAAACGGCACAACTCACACGGGTCACCCCAACCACTAGACCGTCAGAATACTCACATAGACCGGAATACCGATATCCCATCAAGGCATCTGTGTGCCCTATAAGCCAGTGATATCAGTGAGGGTTGCCACGAGGTCGGAATAACGATGGGGGTATATGTAGGACGATAACATGATTCAAATAGATGAGAGTAAACCGGGCACCCTGCC
>TARA_R110001592_G_scaffold340841_1_pt1 | contig 16971 bp, 15 predicted proteins | sample TARA_R110001592 | Tara Oceans TARA_R110001592 (sample SAMEA4398387) | marine metagenome | biome: Polar Biome; feature: [SRF] surface water layer (ENVO:00010504); material: water (ENVO:00002006), including particulate matter (ENVO:01000060) such as... | depth 5 m
GTAGTATTAAAGAAATCACAGCAGGAGAGAGTAATGACTGAGTTAAAAAGGAAAAATTTTTCGGATTTACCTGCTTTTGCATCAGACATTCGTAAGTTATTAAAGGATCCAAAGTCTCTACCTCCTGTTGAAAGTTGGAAGCCTGAAAGGGAAGGAGAAATTGAGATTTTAATTAACTCCTCGGGTGAGTGGCTCTACCAAGGCACTAAGATGGAGCGGCTTTCTGTCGTTCAGTTGCTATCTACTATTCTGCGCAAAGAAGGCGATAATTATTTTTTGGTGTCACCTGCTGAAAAGCTAAAACTTCAAGTCGAAGATGTGCCGTTTGTAGTGGTGATGATGGATGTTGAAGGTGAGGGGCTTGAGCAGTCTTTGCACTTTTCTACGCAGGTCGGAGATTGTTTTACGCTTTCGCCAGAGCATGCCCTCAGGATAAGTTACAATCAAAAGGGTGAGCCATCCCCTTATCTTCATGTCAGGGCAGGGCTTGAAGCTAAGTTAAATCGAACTGTATATTATGAGCTTGTAGATAAGCTAATTGAGTTGGATGAGAGTGTTCCAGAAGATAAGCTGATTAAACCTACAGGAAATCAGAGGGTGAGTTCTCAAGAAGATAACTTGCCTGCGATGGGGCTTTGGAGTGCAGGCAGGTTTTTTGTTTTTTAACGGATAAGATTTGAAAGTTTAGGTTTTGCTTTCGGGTTTTTCTTTAACAGAACAACAACTTTTCCGATAGATTGCACTATTTCTGACTTAGTTGCTTCGACCAGTGTATCTATTATTTGGCTTCTATCATCACGGTCGCCGATAGCAATTTTCACCTTGATAAGTTCATGGTCGTGTAAAGCTCTGTTAAGTTCCTCCAACAAGTTTTCTGTTAATCCTTTATCTCCAACAATAACAACCGGATTCAGGTTATGTGCAATAGTTCGATAATGTTTTTTGTCTGCAGTGCTGATTGTCATTGTGGCTTGGCCTACCTGTTATAAGGTGTAAAAAGTATAAACGTTTAAAAAGTGTGCGCATTCTAACAGTAAATAGCGGAATTGATAATAAACAAAATGATGAATTCCCGGTGCGTTTTTATTTGAGGTCTCTGGTATGATGTCCAAAGAATCAAAATCACCTCAAAACGAGTTATCAGGAAAATTATTATGGCGCGTTCCAAATCGAGTGCTGGCTGGCTAAAAGAGCATTTTGATGATCACTATGTCAAACAGTCGCAGATCGATGGCTATCGTTCTCGGGCAAGCTATAAGCTTCTCGAAATTCAAAAAAAAGATAAACTTTTCAAACAAGGTATGTCGGTTATAGATTTGGGTGCAGCGCCAGGTGGTTGGTCTCAGGTAGCTCAAGAACTTGTTGGTGAGAGCGGTAAGGTGATTGCGAGTGATATCTTGCCCATGGATGCTTTGACAGATGTGGTTTTTGTGCAAGGTGATTTTACCGATGAAAAGGTTTTTGATGAGCTAATGTCAAAAATAGATGGCAAGGTAGACCTTGTAATTTCAGATATGGCCCCAAATATGAGCGGGAATGCTTCTGTTGATATTCCTAATGCTATGTATCTTGTTGAGTTAGCATTGGATATGGCAAGACTAACGCTTAAGCCTAATGGTGCTTTTATCGCAAAAGTATTTCAAGGTGAGGGCTTTGATGTTTTACTTGCTGAAATGCGTAAAAGCTTTACTAAGGTTTATAGTCGTAAGCCTGATGCATCGAGAGCCAGATCCAGAGAAGTATATCAAATTGGTATTGGGTTTAAATCTTAGTGTGAGCTAAATTGTCGTTACTGACGTATACCTTGATAGATATTTTTTGAAGGTATCTGTATATTGGTTTTAAATTTCCCTCTTCTCTTGTGGAGAGGTTAAATTAATGAATTTCGTACTTTCGTCGTAAATTAATTTTCGTCGAATAAACAAAAATATGAGGGATTTTCCTTTGAATGATATGGTCAAAAACCTGTTCTTATGGTTCGTTATAGCTGCTGTTTTGTTGATGGTGTTTAATAATTTTAATGGTCAGCAGAAATCAGGCTCCCTGGACTATTCTCAGTTTATTGAGCAGGTTCAGTCAGGTCAGGTAAAAGAAGTTGTGATTGATGGTCTGACTTTTGATGTTTTAAGTTCAGATGGGCGACGTTATAAAACAATTAGGCCTATGGTTGAAGATCCGAAGTTAATGGATGATTTGATCCGAAATAAAGTTCGAGTAATTGGTAAAGAGCCAGAGCAGCAAAGCATCTGGACGCAGTTATTAGTCGCTTCATTTCCGATTCTAGTTATTATTGCCGTGTTTATGTTTTTTATGCGTCAGATGCAAGGCGGTGGTGGCGGAAAAGGCCCGATGTCGTTTGGTAAGAGCAAGGCGCGGCTAATGAGTGAAGATCAAATCAAGACAACCTTTGCAGATGTTGCGGGTGTCGATGAAGCCAAAGAAGATGTAAAAGAATTGGTGGATTTTCTTCGTGATCCGGGCAAGTTCCAGCGACTCGGTGGCAAAATTCCTCGTGGCGTTTTGATGGTTGGTCAACCGGGTACTGGTAAAACCCTATTAGCTAAAGCCATTGCTGGTGAAGCGAAAGTGCCTTTCTTTTCAATTTCCGGGTCAGACTTTGTTGAAATGTTTGTTGGTGTTGGTGCTTCGCGTGTTCGTGATATGTTTGAGCAGGCTAAAAAGCAATCTCCTTGTATTATCTTTATCGATGAAATCGATGCGGTTGGCCGTCATCGTGGTGCTGGAATGGGTGGTGGTCACGATGAGCGTGAGCAGACCTTGAATCAACTTCTAGTCGAAATGGATGGTTTTGAAGGTAATGAGGGCGTCATCGTTATTGCCGCAACAAACCGCCCTGATGTGCTTGATCCTGCATTGCTTCGTCCTGGTCGTTTTGATCGCCAAGTAGTTGTTGGCTTGCCGGATATTTTAGGCCGTGAGCATATTTTAAAAGTGCATATGAAAAAAGTACCTCTTGATGACGATGTTGTACCAAGTCTTATTGCTCGTGGTACACCAGGTTTTTCTGGTGCCGATTTGGCTAACTTGGTGAACGAGGCTTCTTTAATTGCTGCACGTTCTGACAAGCGCGTTGTTAGTATGGCTGAGTTTGAGTTAGCGAAAGATAAGATCATGATGGGCGCTGAACGTAAGTCGATGGTGATGTCTGAGAAAGAAAAGCTTAATACGGCATATCACGAGGCGGGCCATGCGATTGTTGGTCGATTAATGCCAGAGCATGACCCGGTATATAAAGTAAGTATTATTCCTCGCGGGAGGGCCTTAGGTGTAACCATGTTCCTTCCAGAAGAAGATCGCTATAGTTTGAGTAAGCGGCAGATTATTAGTCAGATTTGCTCTTTATATGGTGGTCGTATTGCAGAAGAAATGACTCTTGGTGCTGATGGCGTTACTACTGGTGCATCAAACGATATTCAGCGAGCAACAGAAATTGCTCGAAATATGGTGACCAAATGGGGCTTGTCAGAAAAATTAGGCCCTCTCTTGTATGAAGAAGCTCAAGAAGAGGTGTTTATTGGTAGGTCGTCAGGTAATAGTGGAGCTCATGTTTCGGGAACAACTCGTAACGATATAGATGCTGAAGTACGCTCTATAATTGATTCTTGCTATGCTACTGCTCAGGGGTTACTTGAAGAGAACAGAGTTAAGCTGGATGCGATGGCGGGTGCGCTTATGAAATATGAGACCATAGATGCTGAGCAAATCAACGATATTATGAGTGGAAAAGAGCCTCGCGAACCTAAAGGTTGGTCAAATGGTGGTGATGGTGGTTCAGGTGGTACTCAAGCAAAAACACCTTCTTCAGATAAAGCTTCACCAGAAACCTCCGATCAAGAGAAATTGGATTCTGGAAAAGAGTCGGGTGACAGTTCTTTAGTGTAAATTTTTACGCTATGTTTATATATGTTTGGCGGATTGAGGGGTTCTTCAATCCGCTTCTTTGTTTGATATAGTCTGATGATAAAACCTTTCAAATTTGCAGGTCGACAGCTAGATTTATCATTTACCCAAATTATGGGTGTGCTAAATGTTACCCCAGACTCCTTCTCTGATGGTGGTCAATTCAATCAGCTAGAATTGGCTCTGGCAAGAGCTAAAGAGATGGTTGATCAGGGTGCAAACATTATCGATGTCGGTGGCGAATCTACTCGTCCTGGCGCTTTGCCTGTTTCCGTTCAAGAAGAGATGGATAGAGTTTGTCCGGTTGTTGAACTCGTGTCTAAATCTCTAGATGTGGTTATTTCTGTAGATACTAGTCGCCCCGAAGTCATGTCAGAGACGGTTTCATTAGGTGCGGGTTTAATAAATGATGTACGGGCTTTTACTGTGCCTGGAGCCTTGGAGTTTGTGGTTCAACATGAGGTTGCCTTGTGTTTGATGCATATGAAGGGTACGCCTTTGACTATGCAGAATCAGCCTGAATACACGTCAGTAAAAGATGAAGTGTTTGGGTTTTTGAAGCTGCGTGCGCAAGAATTGATCGCTGCGGGTGTTCATTCGGATAGAATAATTATTGACCCTGGTTTTGGTTTTGGTAAAACCTTGGAGCATAACTTGGAATTGCTTTCTGCAACGGGTGAATTGTGCAAATTAGGCTATCCTGTTTTAATCGGTTTGTCGCGTAAGTCTATGATTGCGTTATTATTGAATCACCAAGTAGATGAAAGATTGTTTGGAAGTATTGCGGCTGCCACTATTGGCGCAAGTTTGGGTGCGAGCATTTTGAGGGTTCATGATGTTCAGGAAACAGTAGATGCAGCGAAGGTGGTCGATGCGCTCAAGCGATTTCAGATTTAACTTTATATTGTTGATATAGATTGGGTTTTATATGAGTGAAAGAAAATATTTTGGTACAGACGGTATTCGTGGCTGCTTGGGTGAAGGTGTTATTACGCCTGAGTTTATGCTCAAGTTAGGTTGGGCTTGTGGCATGGTATTTAAAAAGCACGGCATTAGAAATCGTGTCATTATCGGTAAAGATACTCGAATATCTGGCTATCTATTTGAATCAGCTTTAGAGGCTGGCTTGTCTGCAGCAGGTATGGATATTCGCTTGCTCGGTCCTATGCCAACCCCGGCAGTTGCATATTTAACTCGAACCTATAGAGCGAATGCTGGCATTGTCATTAGCGCGTCGCATAATCCTTATCAAGATAATGGTATTAAGTTCTTCTCTTCGGAAGGTTTAAAGCTACCTGATGAAATTGAATTAGAAATAGAAGCTTGGCTTGATAAAGATTTACAAGTCGTTGCTCCTAATTTGCTTGGAAAAGCTAAGCGAATTGATGATGCCGTTGGGCGTTATGTCGAATGCTGTAAGGGGACTATTCCGTCCGCTATGAACTTAAGTAACCTAAAAGTGGTTTTGGATTGTGCTCATGGTGCTACTTATCAAGTTGCTCCTTATGTTTTTAAAGAGCTCGGTGCCGAAGTCATTTGTATTGGTGTAGAGCCTGATGGCTTGAATATCAATAAAGATGTTGGTTCAACAAGTCCAGAAAAATTGGTTGAAAAGGTATTGGAAGTCGGTGCAGATATTGGTATTGCCTTCGATGGTGATGGCGATCGTGTCGTAATGGTTGATCATAAGGGTGAGGTTGTTGATGGCGATGAGTTGATTTATATCATCGCTCGAAATAGAAAGTCAGCTGGTCGATTAGAGGGTGGTGTTGTCGGTACCTTAATGACAAATTATGGTGCTGAGCTAGCCTTTAAGAATTTAGGTATCCCTTTTGAACGAGCAAAAGTAGGAGACCGTTATGTTATGGAGCTGCTGGTTAAAAATGGCTGGCAGTTAGGTGGTGAAGGTTCGGGTCACATTATCTGTTTTGATAAAACAACGACGGGTGATGCAATTGTTGCAGCGCTACAGGTGTTAATTGCGCTTTGGAGTGAGAATAAAACACTGCATGAGCTTAAGTCTGAAATGACTAAATTGCCGCAAATACTTAAAAATGTGAGAGTAAAAGAAAAAACAGACCCAATGAAAAATCAGGCTATTGCTGCTGAGGTTGAAGTGCAATCTGCTAGGTTGGCTGGGCAAGGGCGTGTGTTACTTCGCGCTTCTGGAACAGAACCTCTTATCAGAGTGATGGCTGAAGGTACGGATGGTGAGTTGGTGGGTTCTGTTGTTGGTAGCTTAGTAAGTGTAGTAACTCAAGAGTTGGCTTAGTGTTTAGATCTTTGTGCATGTGCTTAGTCTTTTTGGCTGGATCAAATGGTCTCTAAAAAATGCATTTTTTAAGAATCTAGTATCTTGTAAGTCAGCAATAACTCGGTTAGTATTTGCGCCCTTCTGAGAGGCAGGAATTTATTATGCGTCCGAAGATTGTGGCGGGAAACTGGAAGATGAATGGTGATCTTGTATTTGTACAAGATTACGTAGCATCTTTTAAAAAGTATTGGAATGAAAAGCGACTTGATCAGTTTTCAGATCTTGGCGTTATTATTGTACCACCAGCAATATTGATTGCTTCGGTGCAAGAAAATATTAAGGCAGTCAGTGTTAATGGCCAGCTTGAGTTTGCAGGCCAGAATGTTTCTGAATATTCATCAGGTGCTTATACAGGTGAGATCTCAGCCGCAATGCTTAAAGATTTTGGCTGTCGATGGTCTCTAGTAGGTCATTCAGAAAGGCGTGCATTATTTGGTGATCAGTCTTCTGTAATTGTTGAAAAAATTAAACAGCTTTTAGCTGAAGGGCTTCGTCCAATTTTGTGTTTGGGCGAAACGCTTGAAGAGAGAGAGCAAGGTAAAGCCGAGATATGTGTTAAGTCTCAGTTAGATTCAGTGTTAAATTCTTTTAGTGTGGCTGATTTTAGTAAGTTAGTGATTGCGTATGAACCAGTTTGGGCGATTGGGACTGGTAAGACAGCTTCTCCAGAAGAAGCGCAAGAAATGCATAAATTTATTCGGTCAGTAGTGGCATCTAAATCAAGCGATTTAGCAGAATCTATAATTGTTTTGTATGGTGGTAGTGTTAATTCGGGTAATGCAGAAAGCCTTTTTAGGCAGAATGATATAGATGGAGCGCTCGTTGGTGGAGCTTCTTTAAAGCCTGAAGAGTTTCTTGAAATATGTGCTCAGTGCGGACGAAGCGCGCTTTCATAATAAAATAGTTTTCCGGTATAAACGGTAAGAGAGCAAAAAAGAATGGAAATGTTTGAAACAGTAATTGTTGTGGTTCATGTGCTTGTGTCGTTAGGTTTGATTGGTTTGATCATGATTCAGCAAGGTAAAGGTGCTGAGGCTGGCGCTTCCTTTGGTGGTGGTGCATCTCAAACAGTATTTGGTAGTCAGGGTAGTGGTAATTTTTTAACAAAAACAACCAAATATTTGGCGATTATATTTTTTGCGACAAGTATTTCTCTAGCGGTAATAGCGAAGCAGCGATCTGAAGTGGCTACTCAAGCGATTTTACCGACTGATTCTTTGTTAGAGAAAGCGGCTTCTGTTAAGGCGGATAGCGCTGAAACGTCTGATGCAAAGGTTGAGTTGGAAGAAAGTGGGTCGCCAGAATTGCCGGTTGTCGAAGAAAAGCAGACTGAATTAGAGTAAAGTTTAAAAAGTTTATGCCCAAATGGTGGAAATGGTAGACACGCTAGCTTGAGGGGCTAGTGGCGCAAGTCGTGCCGGTTCAAGTCCGGCTTTGGGCACCAATACAAAAAAGGCTTACCATAATTGGTAAGCCTTTTTTTATTACTTGGTTGACCCTCAAAGCTACACTGCTTATAATGCGCGCCAGTATTGTTGTAGCGTTAAGTTTTTTAATTTGACTTAACAAAAAAATCTCGTAAGAAATAGTTGCTAAGCTATGGTTTTAAGTCAGTTTTATAGCAGCTTTTTTTTAGTTTGATGGGCTTTATGCCCATTTTTTGTATCTGAAATAAATAAACGGTATTCAATTGTCAGCAAAGAAAAAATTACTTGAAGATTTGATTCGACCCATTGTAGAAGGTTTGGGTTATGAATTTTGGGGGATGGAGCATCTTGCCCAAGGCAAGCATTCGCTTCTACGAATATATATTGAAAGTCAGGGCGGAACTCAAAAGAGTGTAAGTTCTGATGTTGAACTTTCTGAAGAAGGTGAAGTCGAAGATAGCAACGTAAGTGAGAGCGGAGTTGCACTTGGTGATTGCGAACGAGTAAGTCGTCAGGTAGGTGCAGTTCTGGATGTAGAGGATCCAATTTCAGGTGACTATACCTTAGAGGTGTCTTCTCCCGGTATGGATAGAATCCTTTATAATCTGTCTCAATATGAACGCTACAAAGGGTATCATGTTGCAATTAAATTACGCATGGCATATGAGGGACGTAGAAAGTTTAGTGGGATAATCTCTGGGATCGAAGGGCGTGATGTCATTGTTCAAGCCGATCAAGAGGAGTTCTTGTTCCCAATAGAATCTATCGAGAAAGCGAATATAATTCCGCATTTTGATTAATTAAAGAATTTGAAGATTGGAGCGAAAATCGCAATGAATAAAGAAATATTGCTCGTCGTAGAGGCTGTTTCAAATGAAAAGGGTGTTGATAAAAGTATCATTTTTGAAGCGATTGAGCTTGCTTTAGCCGCAGCAACTAAAAAGCGTTATGAAGATGATGGCGATGCTACGATCGAAGTAAAAATTGATCAAAAAACAGGTGACCATATAACCTTCCGTCATTGGACTGTTGTCGATAATGACGCGGTGCCGGGCTTAGGTACAGAGCTTACAATGCAAGAAACTGCTGAAATAGATCCGGAGTTAAAGCCTGGTGATATTCATACCGAGCAAGTTGAATCTGTTTCATTTGGTAGAATAGGTGCACAAGCAGCTAAGCAAATTATTGTACAGAAAGTACGTGAAGCTGAAAGAGAAAAAATTGTAGATAGTTATCGTGAGCGTGTTGGAGAGTTAGTTTCAGGTACTGTTAAAAAAGTAACACGTGATAATGTTATTGTTGATTTAGGTAATAATGCTGAAGCTTTATTGCCGAGAGAGAATTTAATTGCTCGTGAAGTTTTCAGAATGGGTGATCGTGTCAGAGCGTTATTATTAGAGATTAGAACTGAGGTTCGTGGGCCTCAGTTGATATTAAGTCGCTCTGCAGCAGGTATGCTGATTGAACTCTTTAAAATTGAAGTTCCAGAAATATCTGAAGAAGTGATTGAAATTCGAAGTGCTGCTCGAGATCCAGGTTCACGCGCTAAGATTGCAGTAAAAACGAACGACAAGCGAATTGATCCTGTAGGAGCTTGTGTCGGAATGCGTGGTGCACGTGTTCAGGCAGTGTCAGGTGAATTAGGTGGTGAACGAGTTGATATCATTGTATGGGATGATAATCCGGCGCAATTGGTTGTTAATGCAATGGCACCGGCAGAGGTTGCTTCTATTGTTGTGGATGAAGATTCACATTCAATGAATGTTGCTGTAGCAGAAGAAAACTTAGCGATGGCGATTGGTCGTGGCGGTCAGAATGTTAGGTTGGCGAGTGAGTTAACCGGTTGGGAATTAAATGTTATGTCAGTCGAAGCGGCTGGCAAACAGCAAGAAGAAGAGGTTGGCAAGTATGTCGATCTATTCATCAAACTGTTGGATATTGATGAGGATTTGGCAACCGAGCTAGTAAGTGAAGGTTTTACATCACTTGAAGAAATAGCCTATGTGCCAATTGAAGAAATGCTAGAAATTGATAGTTTCGATGAAGAAATTGTTGAAGAATTAAGACGCAGAGCGAAGGATGCATTGATTAATCAAGCGCTAGCGTCGGAAGAGCAGTTAGAAGGTAAAGAGCCAGCTGAAGATCTCAAAACTATGGAAGGTATGGATCAACACTTAGCACTTGTTTTGGCAAGTAAAGGCATCATTACAATGGAAGATCTAGCTGAGCAGTCCATCGATGAATTGATGGAAGTAGATGGGATGGATGAAGAGAAAGCCGGCAAGTTGATAATGACAGCGCGGGCACCTTGGTTTGAAGGCCAGGATTCGTAATGACGGGAGTCAGGGGGAATAATTATGTCTGAAGTAACTGTCAAGCAACTGGCAAATGATATCGGTGCTCCAGTAGAGCGGCTATTAAAGCAAATATCTGATGCAGGATTAGCATCGCGTGATGAGGCGGGTGTCGTATCTGATACTGAAAAGCAGACGCTGCTGGCTTTTTTAAAGAAAAGTCATGGAGAGTCAGATGGGGAGCCACAAAAAATTACCTTGAAAAGAAAGACAACTTCGACGCTTAAAATGTCGGCAGGTCAGGGTAAATCTAAAACTGTTAATGTAGAGGTTCGTAAGAAGCGAACTTATGTGAAGCGTCCAGATGTTGGATTAGAGCTTGAAGAGCAGAAAAAAGAAGACGCTGAAAAGGCTGCTAAGTTAGCTGAAGAAGCTGCATTAAGAAAAGTCCAACTTGAAGAAGAGGCTCAAGAAAAAGAGCGATTGGCAAAAGAATCTGAAGAAAAACGTACAGCAGAAGATTCCGGTTCTAAGAAAGAGCCAGTTACTCCTGTGGTTGTTAATGTTCCTGTTGATCTTGAAGCTGCAGAAAAGAACAAAAAACATCAGAAGAAAAAAGAAAAGCCAGAAGAGCCGCAAGATGATGCTGATGGCAAGAAAAAGCACAATAAATCTGCTGGTCATCGTGGTCCTCGTCAAAGAGAGCCTGATTTAAAAGCAGCAATTATTGATGATTTAGCTGATGATATTGATGTGCCACGTAAGCTGAAATCGAAAAAGAAAAAAGCTAAAAAGACCCATGCGTTTGAAATGCCTGTATCTCCAGTTGTTAGAGAAGTAGCCATTGGCGAGACGATTATCGTAAGTGAGTTGGCAGATAAAATGTCTGTTAAGAGTATTGCGGTAATAAAAGTTTTAATGGGTATGGGGATAATGTCTACGGTTAATGAAGCGATTGATCAGGAAACAGCTGTTCTAGTAGCTGAAGAGCTTGGTCATAAGGTTAGGCTTGTTCAGGAAGATGCTGTTGAAACTGAAATGCTTGAAAGTATCGACTATGCAGGTGAGCTTACTCCAAGAGCGCCAGTTATTAGTGTGATGGGTCACGTTGATCACGGTAAAACCTCTTTGCTTGATTATATTCGTAAGGCAAAAGTAGCAGCCAGTGAGTCTGGTGGTATTACCCAGCATATCGGTGCTTATCACGTTGAAACCGGTCATGGCATGATTACGTTTCTAGATACACCTGGGCACGCGGCTTTTACGGCAATGCGAGCTCGAGGAGCAAAAAGTACAGACATCGTTATTCTTGTTGTCGCAGCAGATGATGGCATGATGCCTCAGACTGAAGAAGCTATACAGCACGCACGTTCTGCCAATATGCCAATTATTGTTGCTATTAATAAAATGGATAAAGAAGGTGCTGATCCAGATCGTGTTAAAAATGAGATGGCAGCTAAAGATGTTGTTCCTGAAGATTGGGGTGGTGATGTTCAATTTGTGAATGTTTCTGCGCATACCGGTGAAGGGGTTGATGCCTTATTAGATGCGGTATTACTTCAATCTGAAATGCTTGAATTGATGGCAGCTAAAAATGTTCCGGCAAAGGGTGTTGTTGTCGAGTCAAGCTTGGATAAAGGGCGTGGCGCTGTTTCAACTGTCTTAATTCAGAATGGTACTTTGCGTACAGGCGACATAGTTATTGCAGGTCAATTCTATGGTCGTATAAGAGCAATGCTTGATGAAAATGCCAAGACGATCAAAGAGGCTGGCCCATCTATCCCAGTAGAAATACTTGGTTTAAATGGTACACCTGATGCGGGTGATGAATTCGTAGTGGTTGAGAGTGAGCGTAAAGCTCGTGAAGTGGCTGAGTTCCGCGAGACGAAAAGTCGAAAAGATCGACTTCAGCGTCAGCAGGCTTCCAAACTCGAAAATATGTTCGAGAATATGGGGCAGGATGAGGTTCGTACGCTTAATATTGTATTGAAAACTGATGTTCGTGGTTCTCTTGAAGCGCTAACAGCGGCTCTAAACGAAATTGGTAATAGCGAAGTTCAAGTGCGAATCGTTGGTAGTGGTGTTGGTGGTATTACGGGTACCGATGCTAACCTGGCTTTGACGTCCAATGCTGTTGTCGTTGGTTTTAACGTGCGAGCAGATTCAACGGCGAGAAAAATTATCGAAGAAGAAGGTTTGGATCTACGTTATTACAGTGTTATCTACGACATTATTGATCATGTAAGGCAGGCCTTAACCGGTATGTTAGCTCCTGAATTCAAAGAAGTGATTGTAGGTATTGCTGAAGTGCGTGAAACCTTTAAATCGCCTAAATTTGGTCAAGTTGCTGGTTGTATCGTCTTGGAAGGTACCATTCATCGTAATAAGAAAATTCGTGTTTTACGAGAGAATGTAGTGATTTTCGAAGGTGATTTAGAGTCGCTACGTCGCTTTAAGGATGACGTCAATGAGGTTCGCTCTGGTACTGAGTGTGGTATTGGTGTGAAGAATTATGATGTCAAAGTGGGCGATAAGATTGAAGTCTTTGATAAAGTCTCTGTTGTTCGTACCTTGGATTCATAAACAATATGGCACAAGATTTTAAACGTACTGATCGTATAGCAGAGCAAATGCAGCGTGATCTTGCAGAGTTGATTCGTACTTCTCTGAAAGATCCACGCGTTGGTATGATTACTGTCAACTCGGTAGATGTAGCCCGCGATTTAGGTTATGCCGAGGTGTATGTAACACTACTTACTGTTGAAGATTTAGATGCTGATTCAGATCAAGTGAAGCTGACAATCAAAATTCTCAATGGTGCAGCAGGATTTTTGCGAACAGAGTTGGGTCGTATGATCAAACTTCGCAAGATTCCTCAGCTACGGTTTCACTTCGATGCTTCTGTAAAGCGGGGGCGTCAATTAGATCAGTTAATTTCTAAAGCGCGTAAAACTGATGTTGACCAGGGTCAAGATGACTCTGATTCAGCTGCTTCTAACGATTCAGAATAGCAACTCTTAGGGTTAAGTAGTTTGGCGCGGAAAAGAAAAGGGCGGGCAATTAACGGCGTAATATTATTAGATAAGCCTCAGGGTATGACATCTAATTTTGCGTTACAAAAAGTGCGTCGTTTATTAGGTGCTCAAAAGGCTGGTCATACTGGTAGCTTAGATCCACTAGCAACAGGCGTTTTGCCGATATGCTTAGGAGAAGCTACCAAGTTTTCTCGTTATTTGCTCGATGCAAATAAAGGTTATTTCACAACGGCAAAGTTGGGTGATATTCGTACCACTAGTGATAGTGAAGGCGAATGTGTTCGGCTTCAGGAAGTTCCACCGTTATCTGAGTTAGAAATTCTCCAGGTCTTAGAAAAATTCAAAGGGCCTATTGATCAAGTTCCGACAATGTACTCTGCGTTAAAGCACCAAGGCAAGCCTCTTTATGAATATGCGCGCCAAGGTATTACAATTGATCGTCCTGCTCGACCCATCACCATATTTGAGCTTGAAATGTATGAGCAAAGAGTCGATGAATTGGACTTGAAGGTAGAGTGCTCTAAAGGCACCTATATTCGAACTTTGGTGGATGATATCGGCCAAGTTATCGGTTGTGGTGCTCATGTTTCCATGTTGAGGCGTTATCAAGCAGGTCATTTTAGTTTGAATCAGACGGTTACGATGGAAGAGTTAGAGCGCTTATCTCCTCAGATTGCGATAGCGGATTTTCCAGAAGATCAAGCAGAGCTCGATGCTTTATTTGCTGAAATTGACAAGAATTTGCTTCCGACAGACATATTAATACCAGAATTAACGAAAATATCCTTAAAAAAGCAGGATGCAAGCTCGATATTACAAGGACAAGCGGTTAAAATACCGGCCTCAGAAATTTTGGGCATCGTAGAAAAACAACTGATCGCTTTATATGTAGATCAGTCCTACGTTCCAAATGAGCAGTTAAACGTTAACAATGCCGAAGAGATTTTTTTAGGTGTGGCTGAATACCAAGGTGATTGTTCCTTCCAGCCAAAACGTTTAATCAATTTCTGAATTTAAGAATCTATATAACATGGGCTGTAAATATGCGCGGTCCCTGTTTTTTTTAATTAGCATATTGAGGAAAAGACTATGGCACTTAATGCCCAAGAAAAAGCAACAGTAGTAGCTGATTATCAGCGTGGCGAAGGCGATACTGGTTCTCCAGAAGTTCAAGTAGCTTTATTGACAACTAACATCAATAAATTACAAGATCACTTCAAAGGAAATAACCATGATCACCATTCACGTCGTGGTTTGATCCGCATGGTAAACCAGCGTCGTAAATTGCTAGACTATTTAAAGCGTAAAGATAACACTCGTTATCTTGAGCTGATTGGTCGATTGAGTCTACGTCGCTAATCTGTCGCAGAAAGAACATGATTGACCTATCGAAAGCTTGGTCAGAATGATCGAAATGGCCGGCTTATCTTGAAAGATAGATTTGCTGGCTGTTTTTTTTGTGTAGCGATAATATATGGAAGCTGATTTTACTGAGTTTAGGTAAACATACCTTTAGTAAATTACAGGGATAGAAAACATGAAATTTGATGAAGTGAAACTTCTGAGAATTTCTTTATTAATCTCAATATAGTAATTAGTCGTAATGTGGCCATAAAGTTTTATGCCTGAGTGCTTTGAAAAAACACAAGACCTAGTTAGTCATTTCAGAGTATTCAGAGATAAAGCTTTAGTGTTTGCCTGCTTACGTAAACTAATTACGAATAAGTAAAAAGGAAACAATGTGAATCCAGTTATTAAAAAATTTAAGTATGGTAAGTCAGACGTAACAATTGAAACAGGACGTATAGCACGTCAAGCAACAGGTTCAGTATTAGTAACTGTCGATGATATTGCCGTGTTAGTTGCAGTTACTGCTGCAAAAGAAGCCGTTCCAGGACAAGGTTTTTTCCCATTGTCTGTGTTTTATCAAGAAAGACAATATGCTGTTGGTAAAATTCCTGGTGGCTATATTAAACGTGAAACGCGTCCTTCTGAAAAAGAAACACTAACTTCTCGTTTAATCGATCGTCCTATTCGTCCATTATTTCCAAATGGTTTTATGAATGAAGTTCAGGTTGTTTGTCAGGTCATGTCTGCAAACAAAACTGACGATGCAGATATTGCTGCAATGATCGGCACATCTGCCGCATTGGCAATTTCAGGCATTCCGTTCAACGGTCCAATTGGTGCTGCTCGTGTAGGCTTTACCGATGAAGAAGGTTATGTATTAAACCCAAGCTTTGAATATCTTAAAGATTCTTTATTGAACATGGTTGTTGCCGGTACGTCTGATGCTGTGTTGATGGTTGAATCAGAAGCTAAAGAATTAACAGAAGATGAAATGTTGGGTGGGGTGTTGTTTGCTCACCAAGAAATGCAAGTTGTTGTCAATGCAGTCACTGAATTTGCGGCTGAAGTAGACACGAAAAAATGGGACTGGAAAGCAACTGAAGAAAATACTACTTTGAAAACTGCCATTACTGACGCGTATGCAGAAGGCATTCGCACTGCTTATGCAATCAGTGACAAAATGGTACGTTACAGTGCTGTTGGTGAGTTAAAAAATGCAGCTGTTGAAAGCTTAGCGACTGGCGCAGAAGGTGCACCATCTTCTGAAGATGTGAAGAGCTATTTCTCGAAGATCGAAAAACAGGTTGTTCGTGGCAAAATCATTGCTGGTGAACCGCGTATTGATGGTCGTGATAATAAAACTGTTCGTCCTATTAGTATTGAAGTGGGCATTCTGCCGAATACTCATGGTTCAGCATTATTTACACGTGGTGAGACTCAGGCAATTGTTACTACCACTTTGGGTACTTCTCGAGACGCACAGATCGTAGATGCACTTCAAGGTGAGTATAAAGAACACTTTATGCTTAACTACAACTTCCCTCCTTATTCAGTGGGTGAGTGTGGTCGCATGGGTCCTCCAGGGCGTCGTGAAGTCGGTCATGGTAAGCTTGCGATGCGTGGTCTTCAGGCGCTTATGCCGTCAATGGAAGATTTTCCATACTCAATTCGTTGCGTATCTGAAATTACTGAATCAAATGGTTCAAGTTCTATGGCGAGTGTTTGTGGTAGCAGCTTGGCATTAATGGATGCGGGTGTTCCTATCGCATCACCTGTTGCTGGTATCGCAATGGGTCTTGTTAAAGAAGGCGAAAAGTTTGCAGTACTAACCGATATCTTAGGTGATGAAGATCATTTAGGCGATATGGACTTTAAAGTAGCGGGAACCGATGAAGGTATTACTGCGCTTCAGATGGATATCAAGATCGAAGGCATCACTGAAGAAATTATGGATATGGCTTTGCGTCAAGCGCATGATGCGCGTATTCATATTCTGGGTGAAATGAATAAAGTACTTGCGGCACCTCGTGAGTCTTTGTCAGACAAAGCACCTGCGATGCGTACCATGAAAGTTCATCCTGATAAGATCCGTGATGTTATTGGTAAAGGTGGCGCAACTATTCGTGCGATCACTGAAGAAACCGGTGCATCGATTGATATCGAAGATGATGGTTCAATCAAAGTTTACGGTTCAGATAACGAGAGTGCACAAGCTGCTATTAATAAAATCTTGGGTATTACCGCTGAAGCTGAAATTGGTCAAATTTATGAAGGTAAAATCGAACGTATCGTTGATTTTGGTGCTTTCGTAAATATCCTTCCGGGTAAAGACGGCTTAGTTCATATTTCTCAAATCTCTAATGAGCGTGTTGAGAAAGTAACTGACGTACTTAAAGAAGGTCAGATGGTTAAAGTAAAAGTACTAGATGTCGACAACCGTGGTCGTATCAAGTTAAGCATGAAAGATATCGAAGAAGCAGCAGTTGCTGAATAATTGATATTTGTTTATACCAGTGAGTAAACGGCCAAGTATTTAGATCTTCTTTTCTACTTAAGAAAAGAAGATTAAATCTTAGTTGTTTATCCTAGGTATATTCATAAAATGAAGGAGGCTCTTAGCCTCCTTTTTT
>TARA_R110001592_G_scaffold20926_19_pt1 | contig 16963 bp, 13 predicted proteins | sample TARA_R110001592 | Tara Oceans TARA_R110001592 (sample SAMEA4398387) | marine metagenome | biome: Polar Biome; feature: [SRF] surface water layer (ENVO:00010504); material: water (ENVO:00002006), including particulate matter (ENVO:01000060) such as... | depth 5 m
TGCATGTACGTCCCCGTCGCGGGTAAATAAAATCGCGCGCGAACTGCTCGTCCCCTGATCGATGGATAAAAGATATGTGCTCATAAAGCCTCTCTTTTTTTTATTTATGAAATGCTGCGTTTATTCAGATGGTGAAAAGGCAGCTTCTATATTGGCGAGTGTTTCATCGGAAAAATGCAGCGCGAATTTTGAACGCCGCCAAATAACATCCTGTGCACTAAGCGCCCATTCATAGGTGCGCAAATAATCAATTTCCGCCTTATAGACATGATCACCATAATGCGCGCCCAGCCCGTCCAAAGCCTCAACACCATGTAAAAAATAATCCATACGCGTGCCGTAAGAGTGTGCATAACGATGCAGCAAATCATCAGGAAGCCATGGATATTGCTGTTTCTGCCGCGCGATAAACCCTGAAAAACCCGCATCGCCGATATCGCCGCCAACCAGTGGTTCGCGCTCCGTCCAACCTTTATTCATCCGCCCCGATAACCGCATAAGTTGGTCAACAATTTCCTCGGACACCGAGCGATAGGCCGTCAGTTTTCCGCCATATAGTGATAGAAACGGTGCCTCATAACGCTTATGGTGATAAATAAAATGTTCCCGCGTGACGCGCGACGCACTGGCATTACCATCATCCAGTAAGGGGCGCACGCCGCTATACGTAAAAATAACGTCAGAGCGCGCCACAGATTGTTTAAACCCTGCGTTATACGCATCACAAAGATAAGCCATCTCCGCATCCGAAATACGGGCATCGCGAGGGTCTCCCTCATATTCCTCTTCGGTTGTGCCAACCAAAGTATATTGCCCTTCATAGGGCGCAACAAAGACAATGCGCCCATCCGGTTGCTGCAGCACATAGGCGTGATCGCCTTCATATTGGCGCGGCAGAATGATATGACTGCCCTTCACCAAACGCACAGTTGGCAAATCGGGGTCTGTTCCCTCCAACCCGATAGAGTCAAGGAACGAGCCAACCCAAGGCCCTGTGGCATTCACAACCATTGAGGCGCTGATATTGATACTATCATCACCGCCGCGCGTATCTTTAAGCCCCACGCGCCAGCGTCCTTCGTGAATTTCCAGTTTATCGCATTGCGTATATGTCAAAATCTTAGCACCGCGCGCCGCCGCATCCACCGCATTCATAATCACAAGGCGTGTATCATCGGTTTGACAATCCGCGTATTTAAACCCGTTTTTGATGCTCTCCTGCAAAACGCGACCTGTCGGATCATCGGCAAAATTGACGATTGTTGAATTTGGCAACGTTTTTGCGCCGCCCAAATGATCATAGAGCCACAAGCCCATACGCAACAACCACTTAGGCCGCCTTTGCGCGTCAAAGGGCAACACGCATTCTATCGGCCAGATGAGGTGCTGCGCGTTTCTATAAAGAATTTCGCGCTCTTTCAATGATTTACGAACCAATGAAAATTCTCGATTTTCCAGATATCTTAGGCCGCCATGGATAAGCTTGGTGCTTGCGGACGACGTTGCGCCGGCCAAATCCTGTGCCTCAACCAAAAGGACAGATAAACCGCGCCCTGCGGCATCTCTTGCAATGCCCGCGCCGTTGATCCCACCACCAATAATACATAAATCATAATGAATGTCTTCCATCGTACCAACAAGGATACAGCAAGTTATGCACAATGAAAAGCCATGAGGGCGTTATGTTTGATAAAAAAATCCACAGTCAACACGCCCCATCACAAGCCATATTAACATAACAAAAAGCAGCCCCCATCAAGACCGATAATCGTAGGCGCCCTTTGCGCTTTGCTGATGAGGGGGTGATGCTAAAAGACCTGACATGCCCTCCCTCTCCTGTAGTTTTTGATAGAAGACATGCGCCAGATTTTTAAAGTCCACGGGCTTGGAAATAAAGGATGCATCCTCAGGCAAATCAACAGGCGCCATATGCCCATGCGCCGGATAACCGCTCATAAAGACCACTTTTGTTTCAGGCCGCTTTGTGGCCAATAGCTCTGCCAGCATCACACCATCTATTTCCGGCATCACAACATCGGTTAAAAGAATATCAATCTCACCTGCATGCTCCTCTTGCACCTGCATGGCTTCATCACCATTGGCTGCCGTTAGGACGCGCACACCCAGATCCTCCAGCATTATTTTAACGAGCGACAGAAGATCAGGCTCATCCTCTGCAATCAGAGCCGTACAGCCATTCAAACCGTGGCTATCAATATCCATGGTATTTGCGTCCTGCGCGACTTCCTCAAAGCTACGGGGCAGGTAAACGGACATCTTCGTGCCCTGCCCGATATCGGTAATAACATCAAGGACGCCGCCAAGCTCCTTAACCAGACCATAAACAACTGACAGCCCTAAGCCTGTTCCTTTGCCCTGCTCTTTGGTTGAAAAAAACGGATCAAAAATACGCTCGAGCGTTTTATCATCCATCCCCACCCCCGTATCGGACACCGTCAGACAAACGCAATCCCTTACCTTCATTGCCATTGCAATCGCCACATTCACGGGAATTTTATTGCCCTTTAGGCAGGTCAATGTAACGCCCAACCGCCCCCCATCAGGCATGGCATCGCGGGCATTTATGACCAAATTCATCAGGATTTGACCAATAGATGGGACGCTACCGATCACATTGGTATTGTGGTCGGGCAAATCCACCTTCAAATCAATCGACACCCCAAGCAATGGCAGAATAAGGTCGAGTTGATCCTGCACAATAGAGCGCACATCAACACAACTTTTTTCAATCGCTTTATGCCGACTAAATGTGAGCATCTTACGCGTTAACTCCGCTCCACGACGGGACGCCGCTTCTATTTTACCCAAGTAATCCAGCGCAGTGCCTTGTTCCAAATCCAGTATTTTAGATGTCATCCCCGCATATCCGCCGATAATGGAAAGAATATTGTTAAAATCATGTGCAATACCCGCCGAGAGCTGCCCCAGAGATTCCAGCTTTTGCGCCTGAAAGAATTCAGCCTCACGTTGTTTCAGTAATGTGATATCGGACAACAAACCAATAAACAGATCAAGCGTGCGCCCATTATATACGGGCGATAATGTCATTGTATAATATTGCGTTTTATCATCATAATTATGCGCAAACTCAATTTCTACATTTTCAGCGCGCTCCAAGGCGCCTGAGATTTTAGCCCGCGCCTCTTTATCAATAAACATCGTCATCAGACTGTTGAAATCATCGCCGATCAAATCCTCTGCCTTGCAGTGCATTACCTTACAAAATGCTTCATTCACAAAAAGGACAGGGTTATTACCCTCCTTAGGATTACTGATGATCATACCTGTGGCTGTCGATTGGATCGCCTGCATCAATTGATAATTCATAATATTCAATTGCTTAAAGTTTTCCTCCCTCTTTTTCCCCATACTGATATCAATGAGTGTGAATAACGTCAGCCCCGCATTGGTTGTACGGGCATGAACAAGACATAAGCGCGTACGGTCTAAATAGATAACCTCTCTGAAATCCGGTGCATTCTCCGGCTCGAACTGGTTCATGATTGTGTTTTTAATATTTTCATCAAAATCAACAGCATGATCATACAGATAGTTTAAAAACTTGGATTGCGTGATCTTTTTTAAATTACTATCCATGATGGTAAAAAGCCTTGATGAAGCCAATTCATTACATTTTAAAAACTTTTCATTTTCGTCAAAAATAATCTGGCCGTGATCAGACGCATTAATAATGTCATAAACCATGGTAGAGTCAGGAATCCCCCCCTTAACGCGTGGCATCGCAATGCAAAAAACCCCACTAAAAATATCAAACTAGATAGCAATATTACGATTGAAACGCCCAGCACGCACAGCTCCACAAAAACAAAAACATGTATTACCTTATTTTTCTAATATATTATCCTATGGTTGTGCAATGATTACCGCCCTTTGACACACGGTTGTATTTAAGTGACAATACAGGTGTGTGTCGCCTCTGACACAAGCCCCATATCCCAACCGTCTGCACGCATGATATCAGGCAAAACACGTCTTATTTTTCTTATATCGGGGAGCCTGCTCTCATCCCCTTTTTTTGCGTATGGACATCAGGATAATATTTACACTCCCGCGGCCACGGGTTTTTTGGGGTTGAACACCGTCCCAAGCGCCCGCATGAGCCAAACAGGCACAATCCAAATCGGCGCCTCTACCCTTGATCCCTTTGTGCACGGATTTATTGGCGTGCAAATCGCTGATCCGCTCTCCATCACCTTCAGGCAAACTGCCGAAACATCAAACATCTTGAAAAAGGCCAACCGCTTGCTTCCGGGGGTTGATTTCAAATTACGGATACTTAAGGAAAGCGCGCACCGCCCCGCACTGGCTATTGGCGTGCAATCCGCGCTTGGGCACAAAAGAATGGCGGGTGAATATCTCGCCCTCACAAAGCGTTATCAGGATTTTGATTTTACCGCAGGGGTAGGATGGGGACGCTTTGGCACCTCCGCGCAATTCGACAACCCGCTCAAGATCTTCGGCAAGCATTTTTCCCAAACCAGAGATTTATCCAGCGAAACGCCGAACCTCCCGTCAGATTGGTTTTCAGGCGATAAGGTCGGTTTCTTTGGCGGCGTTGAATATTTCCTACCCTATAACGGCCTGTCTCTCAAGCTGGATTATGGTTCAGACCGATATACAGCAGAAAGCAGCCAATCAGGATTTGATGCGCCCGCACCATGGGGCATCGGACTATCCTATAACCACAATCAATGGCTCAGCGCAGGCGTTGGCATGCAGGGCACTGAGCGCGTCATGGGCAGGATCTCAATACAAACGAACCCCTCACAATGGCCGCTGCGCCACAAGAGCTATCAAGCACCGGAACTGCTGCCCGCGCGTCCAAACACCACCGACATTGACGGCATGTACATAACCGCACAGGACAATGACATCGCCCTAACAGGCATCACAGTGGATAAACAGCATCTTTATGCAGAGCTGGACATCCCCGAACACAGCCCCGCGCCGCAATATATCGGACGCGCCGCGCGCCACATCACCGCCCACAGCGCAAACGACATCAACGAAATCACCCTAATTCTGAAAGAGAAAGGTTTGCGCGGCTCTTCGGTTACATTACTGCGCGAGGATATCGACAATGCCTTTCGCAACAAGAACCGCAGCCCTAATGAAATTTGGAACAACGCGCAGATCAACGCGCAAAACATCACAATACCCGCCCCCGCAGAAACCGAACCCACGGCGTCAAAACCCGACGCAGAAGAGCCAGACACACGAAAGAGCGTCAAAGCATCCATTACACTGGAAAATCAACTCAGCCTTTCAGAAGAAGATACAGGCATACTCTATCGCTCCTCGGCTCTGGCCACCGTCGAAACATCGCCCTTCCTTGGGTTTCACTCCACCATCACGCTGCGCGCTAATCTGGCTGACAACCTCCATAAGCTCGACAAAATAAGGGCGCCCGCCCTGCTTCCTGTGCGCAGCGACGTGAGCGCGTTCAGCAATCGCTTCTTTGGCGTTGATCGCGCCTATCTCGGCTATACCCACAGCATCACGCCCGAACTGCACACCGCCCTGAGCGCTGGCTATCTGGAAGAATTTTATGCGGGGTTTGGCGGCGAAATCCTATACCGCCCCATAAGTTCACGCTTTGCCATCGGCGCGGAGCTCTGGCAAGCTTTCAGGCGTGATCCGCACACATCGCTTAACACAGGGCTTAACGGCCTTCAGGTGACAAGCGGGCAAGCGCATCTTTGGTACGATATTCCCCGCCAAGACATCACGGCAAAACTCAGCGCGGGACGTTTCCTTGCGGGCGATACAGGGGTTTCGTTTGGTCTTGAGAAACAATTCCTCAATGGCGCGACATTAAACGGAGAAGTCGCGATCAGTAACGCGAGCGACCCCGACCCGTTCGGCGGCACAATACATGCCTATCACAGATTATCGCTGACCCTTCCCATCGGCAGCACCCTCTATATCCCCGAAGGCAGCATCATCACAACAAAAATTGCGCCCTTCGGACGGGATATTGCGCAAACAATCGATAAACCAATCGACCTTTATACCCTCAGCGATCATTTCACACTCAATCACATGGCGCGGCATTGGCAGGATATTCTGGATTAAAACCCGTCAAAATAACGCGCCTATACCAACAAAATATACCACGTTATAATTGCGTGCAATACACACAAAAAAAGAACCGCCCGTGAAGGCGGTTGAATTTATTACTTATGGTTTTTTAAACTTCATTTTCTTATTGTCGCGCCTATCTGGGATAGTATTCGGCGCGTTTCGTTTTTAACTCAACACTTTTAACAATCATGTCCAAAAAGGATTAAAACACACACATCGCTTAAATTCTTTTCTATACCCTTTCATAATACATACAATTTTATGTAAATACAAATTATGTTTCTTTTTCCAATAATTTCAGTATGTTAGCAAAATCGTCCGGCAATTCAGAGCTAAAACTCATACGCTCTTCGGTGACAGGATGAATAAAGCTGATTTCCTTGGCATGCAGAGTTTGATGAGTGTGGGATAATATATGTTTAATGGTATCAGTGGGATACCCCTCAATTCTAAGTTTTGACATTAGCAAGGTTGGCTGCGCGCCATAAAGCTTATCGCCAATCAACTGATGCCCGAAAGCCTCCATATGCACACGAATTTGATGCGTGCGCCCCGTTTCCAAGCGACACTCAACCAAAGAGCACGCCTCACCAAAGCGCTCTAACACCACATAATGCGTGCGCGCGTCTTTCAATGCATTGCTCATCACGCTTATCTTTAGGCGATCATGCTTGTGACGCCCTATCGGTCTATCCAACACGCCCTTGGGGGGCATGGGCACACCAACAACAAGTGCATGATACACACGACTTAAACTACGATCTGCAAGTTGCTCACTAAGATACTGATGTGCATGGTCATTTTTCGCCACAAGCATAAGGCCGCTCGTGTCCTTATCCAACCGATGCACAATCCCCGGCCTGATCTCTCCGCCTATCCCTGAAAGGCTGTCCCCACAATGGAATTTCAAGGCATTGACCAGCGTACCACTCCAATGACCGGCAGCGGGATGAACAACCATCCCTACGGCTTTATTCACCACAAGAAGATCATCATCTTCATATACAATATTCAGCGGAATATCCTCTGCCGCAGCGGTAGTCGGCGTTGGCGGCGGTATCGTGAGCACGAAACAATCTCCCTCCTGCACCTTAAGTGACGGGGCTTTCAAAACATCGCCATTAACCCGAACCTGCTTGGCGTCGATCAAGCTCCTGATGCGCGAACGCGATAGCGTCTCCCCACATAAAGTGCTCAACGCCTTATCCGCACGCAAGCCCTCACACGCCTCCGACACAACAACAGTCAATTCATTACCTTCAGAACTCATAACAACCCTTTGTTTTTTAAGTATTATATATTACTCGCATGGATCAACGTACGGGTCTGGCATATCACCAACAACCACCCAGCCTTTTTGCACAAGACCGCCCATTCCCTTTGCTGTGTTAGCCGATTCTTCTGCGCCTTGTACGTCTTCATTTTGGCTAATCACTGTTTGGGCATCAATTTTCTTCTGTAACAATGCCAATCCCGTTTTTGCCTTATCCGACAATTCGACATCCGGCAGGTTAACAACACCATCTTCCTGCAAAGGTGTGTTTTTAGGCTGTAATGCTTCCCTTTGCAATTGTTCTGTTTTATCAGGCTCCACAAAGCTGTACCCAACCATCACACGGCGACCTGACAGATCCTCCAATAACTGTGACAAGAAGACACCCTGCCCATAATAAAAGGCATCACCCGATAGCGTTATCCCGCGCGGGGAAAGCGTTAGCAGGTGCGCGTAATCGCTTTGACTGGTGATTCCAAAGCCTGACATTTTATCCTGAGCAGATGGGTCGCTCTGCTGTTGCGCGGAATCCTTTTCATCAAATTTTGCCATCATCAATAAAGCAATCAAACCATCTTTATTAACGCTTACCCCGCGCACACTATATGTATGCTCTTCTGTTTCACCCATATAATAACGTTGCCAGCGCATGCTGCCGTCTGCATCTTCGAGCTTCGCAAGCCAAACACCGCCAGCCTTTGAATCGGCTGCTTTAATATTCCCTGCAACAAGTACACCCCCATGCCCATCATTCACAGAGGACACGACATTGGCCGAAATACCGCGACTAAACTCCCTTTGCCAAACAATCGACAAATCAGGATTAAGGCGCAAAGCCCACCCGATATTCTTCCCTTCGTTGTTTTCGAAATACCCCGTTGCGATATAACCATAGCGATCATCACTAAATTTCGATACACCGAGGTTTGAAACCTGTGTTTTCTTCCCTAAAATATAAGAACGGTTGCCAACCTGTTTTCCTTCACGGTCGAGTATTAAAACGGTCGCATTTTTTTGTAATTCTGCCTCGCCTTTTACCACGCCATGGATAGATGACATTGTAACAACCCACCCATCGCCACCAACCCTTGGTTGTATATCGTTGGCATGCAGATTTTGTGATGGGTTCTTGATTATTTTTTGTGATTTTAATTGCCCTGCCCCATCGAAGAACCCCATCCAGATATTGCCGTCTTTTTCATTTGGCTTTTGATTTGCCAAAATTACAGAACCACCCCCATCCTGTAAAATTTTCACCACGCCATCCAGATATGGGATGCCATGAATTTTTTCCCAAGCCTTACGTCCGCGCTTATCAAACGCGACCAACAATAATGACGGGCGGACACCTGCGGTCATAACAACCTGACCCGCGGCGATCACACCGCCATCATCTTGCGCAATCGCAGACGCGAACTTTTCCTGTCGCCCTTCCTCGCCATAAATTGTATTCCACACCATAAACGCCCCCGGATCAGGATGGTGGAGGCGCGTTATCGTTTCATATGGCGCATTGCATTGTTGCGCATACGCGTACGTTGATGTCATACCCACGGCAGAAACAGACAGCCCGAAAATAAGCATATACGCAGCGGGTGCTTTAAAAAATCTATTGAGCATGATTACAATCGCGATTAGGGTGAATATAATTTTCAGGGGTTTCGCCCTGCACCCAATTGTAAAGCCGAATACGAAAAATGTCTATGAAAGTTCTAATCATCAGTGACGCATGGCATCCGCAGGTTAACGGCGTTGTACGTACATACGAATATTTACGCAAAGAACTGCTGGTGCTGAACCACAAAGCAGAGGTCATTGGCCCCGCCGACTTCGCCGCCAGCATCCCCATGCCGTTTTACCCTGAAATTAAACTGGTTATCCGCCCTTATCGCCGTATGAAGCGCATGATAAGGGATTTCAAGCCCGACAAAATTCATATTGCCACCGAAGGGCCACTTGGCTGGGCGGCGCGCAAATATTGTATCAAAAACAATCTACCGTTCACGACATCATTCCATACGCAATTCCCTGATTACGTTGCCAAACGCTTTGCTTGGCTGATCCCGCCGCTCTATAAGGCCGTGCACAAACAGGCCATTCGCATTGTGCGGCATTTCCACGCTCCGTCCTCAACACTATTCGTCTCCACGCAAAGCCTTGAAGATCAATTGAAGCAGTGGCAATTCGACACCCCCATGAAGCACCTGACGCGCGGCGTTGATTTTACGGTGTTTCATCCGGGCAAAAAAACCATCTTAACCGACATAAAAGCACCAATTGCCCTTTATGTCGGGCGCATTGCTCTGGAAAAAAATCTGGAAGCGTTCCTCGATATGGAATGGGCGGGAAGCAAAGTGATGGTTGGCGATGGGCCTGTCCGTCACGAATTAGAAAGAAAATACCCCGATGCGCTCTTTGTCGGTAAAAAGGCAGGGAAAGAACTCGCGGATTATTATCGCGCCTCCGATGTTTTTGTGTTCCCCTCTAAAACCGATACATTCGGCATTGTTTTAATCGAAGCACTCGCCTGTGGTTTGCCTATCGTTGCCTATGATGTGATGGGGCCAAGGGACATTATCATCAATGACACCTTGGGTTTGCTCGGCGATGATCTGGCCGCCCTGGCCAAAGAAATCATACAAAATACCGATGAGACCGCCCGCGTACGCTATGTTCAAGATAATTTCAGTTGGCATACCGCCGGAAAACAATTTATGGCATTCGTATAAAATATTTGCCTAACCATGTGTTTTTTATCTACACTCGCGCATTGCACTCTCATTGACGATTGAATGGAACACACATGGCGCGCATATTGTTGGCCGAAGACGACAAATCAATGCTGAACTTTCTGGTTATCGCCCTTGGGCGCGCCGGACACGACGTTGTTTCCAGAACAAACGGCAGTGAAGCGCTCAGCGTTCTAAAAGAAGATGCGACCTTCGACCTTCTGCTCACTGATATTGTAATCCCCGGCATTGACGGGATTGAATTGGCGCAAAAAGCGACAGATCTGCACCCCGAAATGAAAATCATGTTTATTACCGGATTTGCCGCAATGATCATGGAGCGCCACAAAGACATGAAAGAACAAGAGCAGCCACAAGTGCTCTCTAAGCCTTTTCACCTCAATGATCTGGTGCAACAGGTTGAAGACGTATTAGCGTCTTAGCATTGCATCGCTTTATTTATTTTTACGCTTGAAATTTTCTGCGAATGCCAGTACGACTATCCCCCTATCGCAAATATAAGAGTGGGCGGTTAGCTCAGCGGTAGAGCACTTGCTCGACACGCAAGGGGTCACAGGTTCAATCCCTGTACCGCCCACCACTCAAGACCTTTCCAAGCACTGCAAAATCATACATACAATAGAAGACACGCGGAAATGACAGTGCCTTACGACATAGAGCGCATCCCACCGCCCTGTTTGTTTTTAGCGCAAACTGGCATCATGCGTAATCACCTCAAGAAACCGAAGCCGCTGCGCCGCCAAATAAATCAGACATTCCTGTTCACCGACTTCCGGAACATAGGTGTTAAATACGGTTCCGCCCGCAACGGCGCAATCGGCAACGCGGCTGGTTTCCCATATTTTCTGTGCCTGTATCATCTTTGCGGTAAAGTCAGCATCATTGTAATGGGCAACGACTTTGGCCAGTGCCTCAGCCATTAGACCATTCCATACATCAAGCTCGCTCTCTTCACAGGGCTGCCCCGTACTTGCAAAGATCAATCGGCAGGCTTTTTGTATCCGCCCAAGGCAAGCCGCAGGATTTTCCCTATATTCCGCGCTTTTGCGGCAAGCCGCTAGCCTGCTTTGACCATCGGACAATATGGGGATCAACTGCCCGATACCTTGCTTTGGATCTTGCGGCGTGATGCTTGCGGGTGCGCACGTATAGTCGCGGCGTTCCTTTGTGTTCGAAATAATCGACAGGGTCGTACTGGTTGCTATGGTTGGTGCAAAAACAAAATGATGAACGCCCGCCTTCGCATAAAAAGCCAGTTCGTGCGCTTTTGATCCATCAGGCGCGCCGGCGGTATAACTGATACTGTCAACGCCTTGGCTCAACTGAACAATGGACTCTTCCCCGACAATGCCCAGAGCATAACGAACCGCATCATTGTCAAGACAAATTGTCACCTGTTGCGTCGCGTTTTCAAAAACACATTGAAACAGCGTCCGCCCGTCAGAGCCGCAGACTTGGGCGTGTGACAGGGATGGCACCAACGCGGTAATGACCAACACACTCAATAATAGTAAATGATTTTGCATGATTCCCCCTTAGCGCCGTCACGATAGGATCGACAATATATTCGCCGGTGGTTGCGCTAAAATACTGAATTGGATTTGTTGACGGGTTTGTAGGGCGAGCATGTTTGCGCCCTCCTCATTTTGATCGGCAAGAGTTAAATCATCCGCCCCTGACTTTGCCGTACTGATTTGATTACGGATAAAATCATAACGCATCTTTATTACATCAAAATTATTCGCAAGCGTTGCACTGTAACGACGCAAGGTCTGCCTTGCCTTGCGCACTTGATCTATTTTCTTTTGCACCGCCTCGATAGAATCGAAATCATCAACATCCAAACCCAGGCCGTTATAGGTTGCATCCACGCCCTTACTGGTCAGGGACGTTGTGCGATTCCGATTGAAATCTGTTACAAGATCTTCGCCGCCTAACAGATTAATACCGCGATAATTGGCATCCTCGGCAATAGCATCAATTTGGCTAACGATTTTAATATACTCCGAAGCCAGATCTCTGGTCGCCTGCTCAACTGTTGGCCCGACTTGTTTTGCGCCCTCACGCAGCGTGATGTTTCGGTAGCTTGCATTACCGTAAGGCAAAGCATCATCGTCATGCACAAATGTTATGTTGGCGAAATTACCCGTAAAGAATGTCCCAACCGGTATCTCCACCTCTACCCAATTGCCTGATCCGTCATAATCATAGGTCGCAACGGGCGCGTCATAGGTTATGCCGCTGGTTTGTGTGCCGTGCAGAAAGAAAAAGTGCGAATTGCCGTTACTGAAATTTGTATCATTATCAAAACCAATCGCGGCAATTTCCGGCTCGAGGCTACTTCTGAATTCAAACGTTAGAACACTATCGGGTGTAATCGAATAATTGAAAGCCTTCCGCCGCCAGTAATTTCCATCAAACGTAACCTGATTATCATCAATAACCGTAATTGATCCTGAGCTCGGTGAGTCCTGACTTCCGACATAGACGGCCAAGTCCCCCACGCCTGCGAACGTCACATCTGTTTCATTGGTGGGTTGAAAGCCCCCCTGTACAGCCTGTGTTTCAATTTCGCCTGATCGATATTTTTGCTCGAGATCCAGTAAATAGCTTTCGGCCTGATCCAGAATTTTCAAATCAGCCTGCAGCCCGTCTTCGGCCAACTCCACAGTGCGGATGCTCTGGGTAATGCCATCCAATAATCGGGTGAGGTCTGCCGCCTTATTACGCAAGGCAAAAGCGGCAAAGTAATTCTGCGGATCATCCAGCGCACTGTTCACATCCAGCCCAGTTGCAAGGCGCACAGATGTTTCGTCCAGTTTCCTGGCCGTTTGCTTTATTGCTGTGAGCCGCGAAGACTGCGCGGCATCGAGTATGTTTCCTGCACTCAAAGTCATAAAAACTTTTCTGTACGCGCCGTTCCTCCCTCCTTCTTACAGAGAAACGCATCGCACTTTTTACAAAACACCCAAGATATCAAAAGGATAATGAGCGCTTTTAATTTAACATCCCTATGTAATCATTATCGCACAAAGCCGCCCCGGATGGTTATTATTATTTTCCTTCTCTCCACACCCGAATATTTTATAGCGCTTACCCCTTGAAAACTGCGGTTTTAAACACAGCTATTGCGCAAGGAATTAGCAAGTGCTAAACTTTGAAGTACCTACTAACTAATCATAGGCTGTATCGTGTCTAAAAATATCATTTTAAGTCTGTTCATTATCGCGGCTTCAGGATTGTTTGCTCCCCCTGCATTTGCGAAAAAAAAGATAAAAGCCGTCACAACCTTTACCGTTATCGCCGATATTGCACGCAATGTCGCGGGCGACGCCGCAAGCGTAGAATCGATTACAAAAGCGGGGGCGGAAATTCACGACTATCAACCAACCCCGCAAGATATTGTCCGCACACAAGGGGCAGATATTATTTTCTGGAACGGCCTTAATCTGGAGCGCTGGTTCACGCGGTTTTTGCGCGACGTAAAGGATGTGCCCAATATTGTGGTATCTGATGGCATCATCCCCCAATCCATTTATGAAGGCACGTACAGCGGCAAGCCCAACCCCCATGCGTGGATGTCGACAGAAAATGCCCTGATTTATGTTGAAAATATCCGCAAGGCCTTTGTTGATATTGACCCTGATAATACCGAAACTTACAATCGCAACGCCCATGATTATGTTATCAAAATACAGGCCTTGCGCGCCGACATGGATCGCGCCCTTGCCGACATACCCGAAAACAAACGCTACCTAGTGACCAGCGAAGGCGCATTTAGCTATCTCGCAAAAGATATGGGGATGAAGGAAATGTACCTTTGGCCGATCAACGCCGAACAGCAAGGCACGCCCCAACAGGTGCGCAAAGTTATTGACGCTGTACGTGCCCATAATATCCCCGTTGTTTTTAGCGAAAGCACCATATCCCCGCGCCCTGCTGTGCAGGTTGCCGCCGAAACGGGCGCGCTTTACGGCGGTGTTTTATATGTTGATTCACTCAGCACAGCAGACGGCGTCGTGCCGACATATCTTGATTTATTACGGGTTACAACCAACACCATCGCCGCAGGATTTAAAACCGCGTTAGAAAACCAGAAAAGCCAGAACCATGAATGACGATATCATCAAACTGAATCAGGTCAGTGTCACCTACCCCAACGGGTTAACCGCGCTGCACGATGTTACCATCACGTTTCGCAAGGGGATCATTTGCGGACTTGTTGGCGTTAACGGCGCAGGGAAATCAACCCTGTTCAATGCCATAATGGGGTTTTTAAAACCCACAACGGGCACGATCACCATTGCCGGACAAAGCGTACGCGATGCCCTGAAGAAGAATATCGTTTCCTACGTGCCACAAACCGAGAATGTCGATTGGGATTTTCCCGTCCTTGTCGAAGATGTCGTGATGATGGGGCGTTATGGGCATATGGGCTTTATGCGCATCCCCTCTGCCGATGACAGATTGGCGGTTGATAAGGCACTGGAACGCGTGAATATGAACGCATATCGAAAACGCCAAATCGGTGAGCTTAGCGGCGGACAGAAAAAGCGCATCTTTGTGGCGCGCGCCCTCGCGCAAGGAGGCGAGATTATCTTGCTTGATGAACCCTTCACCGGCGTTGATATCAAAACCGAAGACTCGCTGATTGAATTATTTCACACCCTTGCCGATGACGGGCACCTGATTATCGTCTCAACGCACAACCTCGGAAGTGTTCCGCATTTTTGTGACGACGTGGCACTCATAAATCGGACAATATTGGCTCACGGCTCCGTGGAAAGCACCTTCACACAAGACAATCTGTCAAAAGTGTTCGGTGGCATGCTCCGTCATCATCGCCTCTTCGGCAGCGACCTTCATGACGATAGCGACGAACGCGGCGTGACCGTTTTGACCGATGATGAACGCCCCCTCGTCCTGTATGGCGCGCAAGGTGGTCAGCAAATTGTCAAAACCAAGAAAGGCCGCAGTAAGAAGGTTGAAACAGATGATTGATTACCTGTTGGAGCCCTTTACCTACGGCTATATGACCCGCGCCATATGGATATGTGCACTTGTTGGCGGCACATGCGCCTTTTTATCCTCCTACTTGATGTTAAAGGGCTGGTCATTGATGGGCGATGCGCTCTCTCACGCTATTGTACCGGGGGTTGCCTTGGCATATTTACTGGCCATCCCTTACGCAATCGGTGCGTTTTTTGCCGGATTACTGGCCGCGCTGTCCATGACTCTGGTTAAAAAATCCACAAAACTGCGCGAAGATGCCGTTATTGGCTTGGTTTTCACCACATTCTTTGCCATTGGCCTGCTCTTGGTTTCGATCAACCCCACCGCCGTTAATATCCAAGCCATAATACTGGGAAACATTTTGTCCATTTCCGACTATGATGTACAGCAGGTGGTGATTATATCGGTCACATGCCTTGTCGCACTCAGCCTAAAATGGCGCGATCTGGTTGCTATATTTTTTGATGAGCGCCATGCGCAAAGCGTCGGGTTGCCCGTCACGGGGCTAAAAATTATGTTCTTCACCCTCCTCAGCGCAGCCACGGTTGCCGCATTACAGACCGTAGGGGCGTGTTTGGTCATTGCGATGGTCGTCACCCCCGGCGCAACCGCTTACCTGCTCACGGATCGTTTTGGGCGGCTTATCATCATATCCATTGCCTTGGGAACAATAACAAGCGCACTGGGCGCCTATATCAGCTATTTCCTAAACGCCAATACAGGCGGCCTTATCGTGAGTTTACAGACGCTCATCTTTCTCGCAGCGTTCATATTTGCGCCGAAATACGGTGTTCTAGGGCGTAAAATCAGGGGACGTACACAAGCATGATGACGCTCTACACCCTTATTGCCGAACCGCTAAGCTATGATTTCATGCAGCGCGCCTTGATGATCTCCCTGTTCATTGGCGTGGTGTGCTCGATTTTCTCATGCTTCCTAATTTTGAAGGGTTGGTCACTGATGGGCGATGCGGTGTCGCATGCCATCTTGCCCGGCCTCGCCCTCGCCTATATTGCAGGGATACCACTTGGGATTGGCGCATTTATCGCGGGGTTGTCCTGCGCCCTTACGACAGGGTATTTGCGAGAGAACAGCCGCGTTAAGGAAGACGCCGTTATGGGTATTGTTTTTTCAGGCATGTTCGCCTTTGGGCTTGTTCTGCTCACCCATATTCAAACCGATATTCACCTTATGCATGTGCTGTTCGGGAATGTGCTGGGCATCTCACAACAAGATTTGATCGAAACAGGCACAACCGCCCTGCTATGCAGCGCCGTTATGTTGATTAAGCGCCGTGACTTTATGCTCTATTGCTTTGACCCTGCCCATGCCCACGTTATTGGCTTGCCTGTACGTGTTTTACATTTCGGGCTTTTGGTGTTGCTATCCCTGACGGTTGTATCCTCCCTGAAGGCCGCAGGTATTATACTGGTCATTGCCATGCTGATTGCACCAGGCGCGATAGGGTTTTTACTCTCCCGATCATTTGACCGTATGCTCATCATCGCAATTTGTGTTTCCGTCTTTTCCTGCCTTGCCGGAACCATTATCAGCTTTCACATGAATGTTGACACTGCGCCGCTTATTGTTGTGATCCAAGCCGCCATATTCATCATTGCCCTGACATATACCCACATGTCAAAACCCACATCACACACGGAAGGATTATCATGACCGCCCCGAGCTCCAAATTGGTTGACGCCAAAACCCAAGCACAATGGTTTTCACGTGTCCGTGAAGCGCACCAAACAGAAACAAAAGAAGATTATGTTGAACTGATTGCCGACCTGATCGAGGCTCA
>TARA_R110001592_G_scaffold1427_1_pt1 | contig 16950 bp, 16 predicted proteins | sample TARA_R110001592 | Tara Oceans TARA_R110001592 (sample SAMEA4398387) | marine metagenome | biome: Polar Biome; feature: [SRF] surface water layer (ENVO:00010504); material: water (ENVO:00002006), including particulate matter (ENVO:01000060) such as... | depth 5 m
TATATGTCTCTCTCAAAAAAAAATTACCAATTATAGGTGAACCATGATTAGAATTATTTGCGATGAAGAAGCTCATGAAAGTGATATTGAATTGATTGAGTTGTTTGGTGTGTCTCTTATTGATAAAGACAAAGATACAATGATTGATTTGCTTTATTTAGTTGAAGATAAGATGTCTAGTCAGTGTATTTGTTTTGAAGAGAAGTGTTGCTGCAATAAATGGAATTAAAAACGATTCTTATTTGCTTTAAAGCAATGTTATATACGGTGATTATATGAGTAGATTAGGTAGCCCTAACAAGAACAAGAAGTTTCTGTTGGCTAGGCTCCAGGATATGTATGGCGAGCAGTTCCATCCTATAATGAAGATGGCTGAGGCTGCTAGTAAACTTGATTACATTGCTGAGACTGAGGGTGATGTGACCGCCCTTACTGCTGCCTTAAATGGCTGGGGTAAGATAGCTGAGTATACAGAGCCTAAACTTAAAGCTGTTGAAGTTCGTGCTGATGACTCTACGATAGTTAGGGTATCGCGTAGACGCTTTGATGGTACGACAGACGCTGTTGATGGTGACATAGCAGACCTGTTGTTAGAAGATGCTGTCATAGCAGAAATAGTTGAAGATGATGAGGATAAAGAAGATGAGTAAAAAGAAGCCTTTGTTAGCTGCGTTAGACAAGAAGACGCGAGAAAGACATTTCCCTGAGTCCAATGGTGGCAAGGGTAGTCATGCTAGGAAGTCTACTACTGAGTCAAGGGATAAGTTTAAGACTGCTTATGACGCTATTGACTGGAGTAAAAAGTGAGTCAAATTGAATACTGTATGGGGCCACAAGGCCAAGTGCTACAGGATTACTCTGACTGTCGATCTCAGAACTCTTTTATCTGTGGGCCATTGGGTTCCGGTAAGACGGTGCAGACTATCCTTAAACTGTTTGACCTTATGTGTGAGCAACGCCCTGTAATGTCTAAGGGGCACAAGAACTACGGTGTCCGGCTATCTAGGATAATTGCTGCGCGTAATACATATTCTGAGCTGTTCTCTACTACGATTAAAGATTGGCTGGAGATACATGAGGACTTAGGGCCGTTCCGTCAGGGTAACAAAGAACCCCCTACTCATTACATTAAGTTTAGGCTAGAGGATGGTACGACCGTCCAATCTGAGGTCATCTTCATTGCGTTTGACCGTCCTGAGCACGTTAAGAAGGCTCGTGGTATCCAGACTACTTGGGTTTGGTTGAATGAGACTAAAGAGCACTCTAAAGCAGTCTTGGATATGCTTGATCTACGTCATGGCCGCTACCCGTCCAACAAGGAAGGAATTAAGCCTACGCATCATGGCATGCTGGGTGACACTAACGCCCCTGATGAAGACCACTGGTACTACAAGCTGGCTGAGATAGAACGACCTGAAGGATGGGTATTTCATCGTCAACCTGGAGGCGTTTACAAAGATGGTGAGTCGTGGAAGCTTAATCACAACGCAGAGAATCTGACTAACCTGCCTGACAACTATTACAAGAGAGGCTTAAGTGGTAAGACAGATGATTGGATTAAAGTTAATCTTGCGAATGAGTATGGTTTTGTGTCTAACGGTAAGCCTGTTCACCCAATGTACACCGATTCCGTCCACGCAGGGCATATCGACTTCACGCCCAGTAAAGACACTCCTATTATACTAGGCTTTGATTTCGGTAGAACACCAGCATGTGCCTTTTTGCAGCGAACTTCTATTGGTCGATGGGTTTGTTTTGACGAGATGGTACTGACAGACTCTGGTGCCATTGACTTTGCGCCAACACTAAAGCGTTACATTGAAGATAATTACCCTGGTCACGACTTTAAAGGCTGGGGTGACCCGTCCGGTGACAACAAAAACCAGGCAAACAGTGATACTCCGTTCCAGATTATGCGAGCTGCTGGCATTCCATGTTATCCAACAGACTCTAATGACCCGTTAAAGCGTAGAGCTGCCCTAGAAGTGCCTATGAAAGAGATGTGTATGGATGGCAAGCCTAGATTTATTGTCTTACCGAAAGCCTCGATGATCCGAAAAGGTCTGCAAGGTGGATTTTGTTACAAGCGGGTGCAAACATCTGGCGAAAGATACGCTGACCAGCCTGATAAAAATGAATATTCACACCCAGTAGAAGCGTTAGAGTACGGGTTGCAAGGCGAGGGCGAGGGAAGACAGGCGTTAAGACGAGCTGGAGGATTTACAAAGCCTCATGTGGCTAAGGTAGGTTTTAGTGTTTTCTGACATGTACGTTGTATTTACAAATGACGAAGGTAATTGGTGGTCAAATTTTTTGCACCCAAAAATTAAACACTGTTATGTCATAGTACCCAGCCAAGGGTCTTGGATTGTCCACTCAAAAACCACTGGCAAGTTTGATTTGTTTAATGCATGCAATATAAATGGTATAATCGAGCCTAATTCTATAGTAATTGGTTGTAAACAAAGGCCTGGTTCTCGCTCTTTGCTTATAATCAATACTTGCGTGGGGCATACTAAACAGCTACTTGGTATTAACAAGCCATTTATATTGACTCCGCACCAACTTTATAAACATTTAAGGAAGTATCATGGGAAGCAAACCAAAAGCACCTAAGCCAACAGCAGCAGATGAGGCAATGATAGTCCGTCAAGGCTTGCAGTTAGATGAAGAAATAGCTAAAAATGAAAAGCGCCTAAAAGCTGTAGCTCGCGGAGGCCTAGGGGCAAAGTCTTTACTGGGCACCAAGGCAGAGTCAAAAGCTAAAGAAGTACCTTCTGGTGCTTACGGGCCAGATAAAACGAAAAATACAAGGGTAAATTTACTAAAACCAACGTATTTAAGGAACAGATAATGGAATTGCCTAAAGAGCTCGGGTCGCTTGGTGACTTGCAAAAACGAGAAGCAAGTGCGTTTTCTCGGAATGGAATGTGGCACGATGTCCTAGATGATTGCTATGAGTACTTCCTTCCTAACCGCAATTTGTTTGACGACAATATGCCAGGTCAAAAAAAGATGGATCGCATCTTTGACTCTACTGCTTTAGAGGCTATTCAACAGGGTGCTAGTAAACTACAAGAAAACATTGCTCCTATTTGGTCGCGCTGGGCTACTTTTGCGCCTTCTGAGCGAGTTATTAAGCTGCTTGAGTCTGGTAACTTTGATGTTTCTGAAGAAGATATTCGAGCCAATCTTGAGAGTCAAGCCGAAACAATCTTTGATTTCATTAACCGTTCTAACTTTGCTACTCAGTTTTATGAGCATGCACTTGATCTTCTTGTTGGTACTGGTACGTTACGCATAGATGAAGAAGATGACGATGACATGCCCCTTATCTTTAGCGCTATACCGCAAAAAGGTATTGCATTTGAGGAAGGCCCAAACGGAAATGTAGAAACTCATTGGCGCAGATTTACGGTTAAAGCTCGAAACCTTGAGCGCAAGTGGCGTGGATTCAAACCATCTGATGCAATGAAAGAAATTATTGCCCAGAAGCCTGACTCTGACGTAACTATAAGTGAAGGTGTAGTGTACCTGCCTAAAAGCAAGACATATTACGGCTGCGTTTGGGTAAAAGGCGAGCAGCAAGTTAGTTGGACACAAGACTTTGGCGCTTCTAGCCCGTGGGTTACAGGTCGTTACTCTAAAGTATCCGGTGAAATCCGTGGTCGTGGCCCAGCACTGCAAGCTTTGCCAGATGTAAGGAGCTTGAACAAAGCTAAAGAGTTTGTTTTGCAGAAAGCTGCTATTGATTTGGCTGGTATGTATACAGCTACTGATGACGGCGTTACTAACCCCTACAATCTAGTTATCAGCCCAGGCATTGTTATCCCTGTAGGCTCAAACAACTCAAGCAACCCTTCTATCCAGCGGTTAGACACTGGCTCTAATTTGCAATTAGCTCAATTTCAGATAAATGACATGCAAATGGCAATTAAGCGCGCTCTTTTTAATGACCTGCGCGACCCTTCTGGCGCTGTTCGCTCTGCTACAGAGGTTGCTATTGAATCACGAGAGCTTGCAAAACGTATTGGTTCTGCATTTGGTCGCCTACAGACTGAAGTGTTAATCCCAATCATTAAGAGAGTTGCTGCAATTCTGACTCGCCGTGGTATTATTGAACCTATTCAACTTGATGGCCGCGATATTGACATTAAATTCTTGTCTCCGCTGGCTAAAGCGCAAGACGGTGAAGACATTTTGAGTGTTCAACAAGCTGTGGCTTTTGTATTGCAGACTGCTGGGCCAGATCAGGCTAAGATTGGATTCAAGCTTGAAGACTTTGGTACATGGGTTGCTGGTAAAACAGGTATGCCTGCCGAGTTGGTTCGAAGTGCAGCAGAGAAGGCGCAGATAATTCAGGCGGGTGCGGCAGCGGCACAGCAAGGTATGGACGTTTCTACTCCACCGCCACAACAAGGTCAAACTGCTTTATGAGTTGGGATACAATTAATAAAGGAAACTTTAACGCTGGTAACGCAAAAAAAGCCAATGATGAGGCTAGAGGAAAAGCCGCTGAGTTGGCTAAAGCTTACAACAGGTGCTTTGCCACTGATGACGGAAAGCGTGTATTAGCAGATTTAACGCAACGATTTATTTTTCAAAACACTACACCTTTTGGTTCTGAGAACCCTAACTACGAAGCTGCATACCATAATGGTGAAAGCGGGATAGTAAAATTTTTAATCAATCAAGTACAGCAAGCAGAAGTGCTATAAAATTACCGTGGAGGTAATATGTTAGATAATACAGATCAGGCCGCAGAACAAAAAACTGGCGATACCCTACTAGATTCAGCAGCTCCTACCCTTGGGGATGGAGAGTATTTTCTTACAGACGGTATTAAAGGGGCTGGTGATAGCCCAGAATGGTACAAGTCAGACAAGTACAAGTCTGTTGCAGAGCAAGCAAAGGCTTACACTGAGCTTGAGAAGAAGTTCGGTAGCTTTACCGGCGCACCTAAAGATGGTTATGCTGGCCCAGAAGGAATTGAAGGTGATGATGCTTTATTGCAAGAGTTAACTGAGTTTGCGTCTAAGACTAACATGAGCCAAGAGGCTTTTGGTGAAGCCTGGGAACTGTTAAGCGCACAAAATGGTGCTGCAGAAGAGGTTAGTCGTGAGCAAGAAATCGCAAAGCTTGGCAACAACGCTGGTGATCGCATCAAAAACGTAGAAGGCTTTCTTAAAAATAGCTTAGACGCAGAAGATTACGAAAATGTAATGGGCTTGGTTACTGACGCAAGGTCTATTGAGCTTGTTGAGGCGCTAGTTAAAGCCACTTCCCCTGTTAAACTACCTATTGACGGCGGTGAAAGTCCTACCGGAATGACTTGGACAGACATTGAAGCAGAAATGTTTAAAAAGAACGATGATGGGCAGCTTCTTAGGAGCGTTGATACCAACCATGAGCGCAAAATCCAGAAAATGATGCAAGACTTTGGTGGCAATAAAGCACACGTTCGCACTTTTGGTTGATTTATATGGGGTAAAAGGTGTATAATCGGCGCACTGGACACCCCTTTCTTATAAGGCCCAGTAAATTTAGGTTGAATGCTGACCAAGTTTACTCGGGTACTCAGCTAAAACCTTGAAAAACTATCTTAATATTACTCTTTTTCGAGGAAATTCTTATGAGTAAAGTTCTATCGTCCGTGGCTGTCACGGAATTTGACTCTATGGTCAAACACGCCTATCAAGGCACCGGCTTACTAAAGCCTGCTGTAACTCTCCGCAACAACGTAGTTGGCGACACCTACAAGTTCCGTAAAATGGGCAAAGGCCTAGCTAACCAAAAGTCTACTTCTGATCTCGTAACTCCTATGGATGTTGGTCACGAGTTCAAGACTGCTACTCTTAGCAACTGGAATGCTCCAGAATACACCGATATGTTTGATGCACAAGACGTAAACTTTGACGAGAAGCAAGAGCTTGCAAGCACTATCGCAAATGCCCTTGGTCGCCGATGTGATCAGCTTGTAATTGACGCTATGGACAATGCTGGCGCTTATGCTGCTACTGTTGCTACTTCTGTTGGTGGTGCTGGCTCTAACCTTAACATGGCTAAAATCATCAAAGCGCAGGTTTCTTTGCGTCAGAAAGGCGTGCCTAACTCTGAGCTGTTTGCTGCTGTAAACGCTTTGGGTCTTGGTGGTATGCTTAACGACGAGAAGATTACTAGTGCTGATTACCAGAACGTAAAAGCTCTTGTAAACGGTGAAGTTAATACTTTGGCTGGTTTCAAGTTTATTATCCTTGAAGACCGCGCTGAAGGTGGTTTGACTGTTGCTACTAACGTAGTAGATTCTTACTTCTTTGCTCGCCCTTCTGTTGGCCTTGCTATTGGTATTGACATGAAGACTGATGTTGATTGGGTTGCTGAACGTACCTCTTGGTTGTGTAACGGTATGTTGAAAGCTGGCGCTGTTGCTCGCGACACTGACGGCATCGTTAAAGTTCAATACACTCAAACTGCATAAGGAATAATATCATGGCTTTTTCACGAGTTGGTTTATCTCGCATTGGCGGCTCAGGTACAGGCGGCAGTACTTTTCAGTATACTTCTGCTGATGCAAAGTCTGTTGTTGATAACGCAGATTACTTTTTGGAGGCTAATTCAGAGCTGACAATTGGCGATTTGATTATCTGTAAAGACACTACTGATCCCGCTGTACCAGTTGTACACTTAACTTACATTAAGACTCAAAGCGCTACTAGCATTACTGCTGCTGGCGGTCTTGTCATTACTGCGTAAGTAATAATGTTGTAAGCTGAATGGGGGTTTCGGCCCCCTTTCTTTTAATATCAAAAGGCTTTATATGTCCTCTAAGATACAGTTAATCTCTAACGCTTTAATTTTAATTGGCGATTTGCCTGTAACATCTTTAGAAGGCAATGAGCGACCTAAAGTTGTAGCTAGAAACTTGTACGATAATATTGTACAAAACGAATTAACCAAATACCGATGGGGCTTTGCTCGCAGAAAAGCGCAGTTAAGCTTAACAACTGAAGTGCCTGTAGGAACAGAGTGGCAGTCAGTTTATCAATTACCTTCTGATATGTTGGTATTGATTAAGTTAAACCCTGGCATTAACTACCAAGTTCTTGGTGACAAAGTTTATTGCAATTATTCAGGCACATTGTACTGCGATTACATTGCTAACATCCCTGAAAACGAATGGCCCGTCTATTTTTCAAAAATGATTGAGTATGCTTTAGGCATGGACTTTGCTCCTTCTATTAGAGACAGCGCCGCATCAATGGAGTTGCTTGCTAACCAATACCAGAATGCTTCTCGCATGGCTAGATTCACCGATGCACAGCAGCATCCGCAAACGCCTATCCAAGACAGACCATTTATAAACGTCAGATACTAAGAAATACTTCACTCTTTAAAGGAAAATCATGCCTAAGTCTCAATTTTTACAGAGCAGTTTTGCTAGTGGTGAGTTATCTCCTCTTATCAAAGGTCGCACTGACCTTGACCAGTATTATAGGGGTGGGCAGACAGCGGAGAATGTTGTTATTGTTCCCCAGGGCGGAATTAAGCGCAGACCTGGAACTTTGCAGATAGGATCTCCATTAGGAAGTTTAACGCGAAACACCCAGCTTCCTGCTATGCCTAACGGCGGCAGCACCTCTAATATAAATGACGGTGACGGAAGAACTTTTGCTACTACCGATACTAGTTGGGCAGGATCTTTTAAGACAATTGCTCAATACACTTTTACTAGCGCCCCTGAGCCTACATTTGTTGACGTAAGAAACATTTCTATTGTAAACGCTGGTGTTGCAGAGCAAACCGCTACAGTAAAACTACAGCATGGTAGTGACGCAACTCAATGGACTGACATTTCTTCTTTTGTAATTAGCAGCAAGTATGAAACTAGCAAGCGAATTACGTTTAATGCCACAGTAAATTATCTTGGCTTTCGCCTTGTATGTGACTTAACCGCTTCTAGCACTTATGCAATTCAAGTAGGTGAGTTTAATCTTCGATCTGCTGAATTATTTGCCGATAACGTAAAAACATTTGATTTTAGTGTTAGTGCAGATGAGCACTACCTTTGCGTGTTAACTTCAAACAATTTGAGAGTTTACAGATCCCCGCATGCTGGAAGTTTAGATACTGTCTTTGTTTCTGACGTAGTAGTGCCTTACAATAACGCTTCTGTTACAGAAGTTCGTGACGCACAGACAGAAAATGTTCTGCTAATGTTTCATAAAGATTACAAGCCGCAACGTATTATTTTTGAAGGAGGCACTGAGTTTGTTTCTGGAGCCGTTCCGTTTAGCAATGTACCTCAATACGATTACAATGATGCAAGCAGTCCTACAGCGGTAAGCGCAGTGCAAGTCATTACGTTTAAAAATACCTTTGAGGCTGGAGACCGCTATCAAATGGATATTGAAGGTGTACTAAGCAAAAACATTTCTTTTGCTGGCGACGCATCTGGCGCAGAAAGCGAATCAACTGCCTTTAATCTTCAGAAAAACCTTCAAGATATGCCTATATTTGGCGATACCGGAATTGAAGTAACTGGGTCTGGGTTTGTTTACACAATTACTATTAGCAACGAATCCGCGCAGCCTTTAGAATTGTTTTCTGGGTTTCAAACTTCAGGGTCTAGCGGCAATCACACAATTACATTTGCTCGAACAGCAGTTGGAGTATCTCGAAAAGAAGATGTGTGGAGCGATACTAGAGGCTATCCTTTAATGGCGGCTTTTAATGCTGGAAGGTTGTGGATAGGCGGTACTAAATCCAAGCGGCAAAGCTTATTTGCATCAAAATCAGGTGATTTATTTAATTTCTTTTCTGAGGAAGGGGCAGATGATGATGGGATTTTTGTTACTATTGATTCCCGAAACCTTACTGAGATTGTAGATGTGAATCCTGACCGTGGGTTGCAAGTGTTTTGTTCTGGCGCTGAATTTATTGTTAAAGGCAATACTCCGTCTACAATTGAAATTAAGTCAGAAACGCAACTTGGCTCGTTTAATCTAGAGTCCAAATCTCTTGACGGATCTACTTTGTTTATTAACGGTAATGGAAATACGCTACGCCAGTATCTTTACAACTTTAATGAAGATGCTTATACCAGCAACAACATATCTGTTTTGTCATCTCATTTAATTGACAAGCCTTTAGACATGGCTGCATTAGACGGTAATTCTGCTGAGGATTCTTCCTGGGTTTTTATTATTAACCAGGATGGGTCTGCTGCCGTACTGAATACTGTTAGAGCGCAGGATATAAATGGATTCACTAAAATCACTTTGTATAACCCAAGCTCTAATAACTCAACAAAATATGAATCGTGTTCTGTAGTTGGCAAAGAGCTGTACCTAATAGTTAGAAGCACAAACGGAAGCGATGCTAATGTTTACAAGACAATTGAAAAGTGGGATTTTGACTCGCTGCTTGATTCAACTGAAAACCTAACAGGTACAGTGTCCTCAGGAATTACTACTGCCGGCGTTAACGCAAGATTTAAAGGGCAGACAATAGGTGCAATTTCTAACGGTATTGTATTGGCTAACAGAGTTGTTGCTTCCAACGGGACAATAACATTTTCTGAAGATGAACTGGGCACTATTGGGCAAACTTATAATGTTCAAATAGGGCTAAACTTTACCTCTTCATTTAAGTCTATGCCGTTAAACACCAATGCTGGTACTCGCAGCGGGCAAAACGCAATGAAAGAAAAGAAGATTATTCGCATGAACTTGCGGGTACTCAACACTTCTGGCGTGTATGTTGATGGGAATCCTGTTGCCGTAAGAGAGTTTGGGGAAAGTGCAAACAGTCCTTTAAATACCGCGGTTACACCTAAAACTGGTATTATAGAAGACCGCAACGGAGGGAATGGCTGGAATATAGAGGTAGTGCCTTTAATTACAGTGCCTGGAGCCACACCGTTTCACCTTCAAGCTATTGAGTATGAGGTAGAGTCTTCGTGAATAATGTTGCAACTCAAGACAGCATTTATAAACTACAAGATATTATTAAGGATATGCCGCAAGTAACAGGCCAAACCAGGCATCACTTCTCAGATGGTATGTATGCCAGGGAGTTGTTTATACCTGCTGGTACGGTGGTAGTAGGGGCGCTACACAAGTCTCAACACCTGTATATGGTAGTCAAGGGCAAGTGTAAGGTATCTAGCCAGTATGAGACTGTAGAGATTGAAGCTCCTTATATAGGCGAGACCATACCTGGTACTAAGCGTGTTATTTATGCTGAGACAGATTGTGTGTGGGTAAATTTTCACCCTACCGAATTAACAAACATTGAAGAGATAGAGGCGGCCTTAATACAGCCAGAGGATATATAATGAGTTGGTTAATAACAGCAACAGTAGCGGTGGCCGTAAGCACGGGCGTGCAGGTTTACGGTCAAATTGAAGCAGGCAAGGCTCAGCAGGACGCATTAAACGAGCAAGCTAGACAAGAAAAAATTGCCGCTGAGGGCCGTGAACTAGAGCGTCAACAGCAGCTTAGTCGAGCACTGGCCGCTAATGCAGTGGGTCTTGCTGCTGGCAATATTGGAATAGAAGGCACTCCGTCTAGTATTGCTTTAGAAAGTGCCAAGAATATAGGTATGAGTGAAGGCATGATAGGGATGAGTGATAGGCTTGCTCAAGCACAGCTAAAGCGCCAAGGTCAAAATGCGCGATCTGCTGCTAACTTATCGGCTGCTTCTACTTTGCTTTCTGGCGTAGGCCAAGCAGCTGCACTTAATGTTCCTGCTCCAAAACCTAAGGGTTAGATAATGGCTGTTAAACAAGAAAGAATTGGGTATTACGGCAAGTTTACCCCTACATCCTTGGATACGTCTTCTGCTGATAGAATGCGCGCATTGGCCGGTTTGGGCAAGACTACTGCTGACACTGCTCTAGCTATAGGCAAACCTATTGCAGCCCGAGAAGGGGCTAAGAAGGGTGCGATAGCGGCAGAGGAAGCCAGGTCTGTAGATGAAGCTGGGAAAATTACTTATGCTCCTGTTAAAGATCAGGTATTTGGTTATGGGGCTGATGCGCAAAATCAAGCAATGACTAGCACTTATAAGTCTATGGTAGCTTTAGATGTAGATGATAAATTTGCAGAGCTTGGCATTACATACAAAGACGATGCTGCTGGATTTGAAACAAACGCTACAGCCTACATAAAAGGGCTTGTAGGATCTGTGCCAGAGCAAATAAAGTTAGACATGCAAAACTATACTGCACAGTATTATAGACAAGGGTTAAATGCTGTTGTTAAAGCTGAATTTAAGAAAAATGCCGATGTATTAAAAGGTCAGTTTATTGCTACAAGCGATCAGGTAAGAATGTCTGTTTTAAATGCAATTTCTAATGGGGATGTTGATCTAGCCGCTGAGATTGAAGCCGAACATAAAAAGAATTTGCCAGGGTATGTTGCTGGTGGCGCAACTACTGAGGGGGCTATTGAAACGGCCAATATTGCATTTCAGAATGAAAAAATAAAAGCGTATATTTATGGAGATGTAAACAGGTCATACATTAATAATCCCGAGTTAAGCATTGATGAAAGAAAAGAAAAAGGGAAAGAATATATAGCTTCATTTGATACAATTGATGATCCAAGGCTTGACCCTGAAGACAAGAAAGCAGTTAGAGCCGAATTGCAGACAATGTTTAAGAATGCGTATGACCGTGATAAGCTAGAAATTGTAGAGGCCAGAACCGCAAGTTACACGGAGACACTTAATAACTTGACGGCTATAGATGCAGAGGTCATGGACAACCCAAATCTTAATACTTTAGAAAAAAGAGTGGAAATTAATAAAGCAGAGTTAGCCGGAAGTATTAGCCCAGAAGATGCTGCAAGAAGAATTAGATTGATTAATTCTACAGAAAAACTTAACAACTCTCAGACTCCAGTTATGGAGGCGCAGATAGTTGAATTGGCTTATAATGTTCTTGAATTAACTGACAGTGACGATTTTTTAATTGGCGCTCAAAACTTAAAAAATAGAATGATTAGTGAGCAAGCAAATGGTAATTTAAACCCCAAGCAAGCTAAGAAAATTAACAACATACTTAATAATTTAACCCAATCCAGACTTGCTAAAAGTAGCATTGATATTGCTTATAAACTAGGCCCGTCTAAAGACATAATTAATAATGCGTTTACAGGTAATCCTGAATTTATAGGAAGCGCAATGCGAGAGGTGTTTTATACGGCAGAGCCTGAGATTCAAGCGTTAAAAGATTTGAATGTAGCTGAAGGGCTTGACCCCCCTAGCGAAGCTGAAATAACGGCAATTTATACAGAAAAAACTAATTTGGCTATTGTTAAGGTCCAAGAGGAAAACCGTGTTCGCGCTTTAAACATTGTTACTGCTAACTCTGTGCCACCGCTTAAAAAGAAAGCGCCACAAGGTGCAATTGACATGCTTACAGCAAGCCCTTCTTCTGCTAATATAAAAGCATTTGAAGCAAAATATGGTTATCTTCCTAAACCCGCAGTTATGCCAAAAGCGCCTATTTCAGAAATGGAACAGATTGATAAACTAATAGAAGAAGGTAAAGCAGTTGAAAACGATAGTTCCGGTATTCCGGCAAGCAGATCAGTAACTGTGTACCCAACTCCAACAAAAAAGGAAGAAGCAGCAGGAATTACTCCAGAACCGTATGTAATGATGCAGAAGAATTACAGCTCAGCTCAGGTAAAAAAGTTATTTACAAAAGCTGAATCTAAGAAGAAGTTTACAAAAGGATTTAAGTTGACTGTAGATAAAGTTGGCCAGGAAGAAGCTGAGATAATGTTTATAAATTATTTTGGGCAAGAAATGGTTAATGCTTTAAAAGGAAATAATTAATGAATCTTATTTCTTAGCGAGACGCTAGATCAGAACTTAAAACTTTAACCACTAATAGAACTGGGCCTGAGTCTAGCTTTCAGGTTTTTAAATAAGGTTTAATTTGTATGCAAAATCCGTTTGATAAATTTGATGCTGTTGAAAGTAACCAGCCTCTTGTTGATCTTAACCAAGCAAGAGTAGAAGATACGGTAAATGTATTTGATCAGTTTGACGAGCCTACAGTTCAAGATAGGTCAATTGATTACTCTCAGTTTGATGCTACCGAGCAATTAGAGCCTTCTGGAGAACCGCAGCCTTTATTTTTTGGCGATATTATCCCTAACCCTACTGCTGAAGAAATAAGAGAGCAAAATCAAAAAGTAATAAACAATACAGTTGATTTAAACGCAGACACTGAAGACGCTAAGTTTTTAAAAGAAGTAGGCGAATCAAACTCAAACCGCACCTGGAAGCTTGCTAGAGCTAGATTTTCTCCTGAGCAGTTAAAAGCTTGGGAAAATAATCCTATTGGTTTTAGTGAAGCTAGACGTTTTATGGATGCTGCTGATGTGTTACCTGGTGGTGGCGTTGTAAAAGGCGCTGAAGCTTTAGCTATTGGTCAGATTGCCAATAAGATGCGTCTTGAAGAAAAGCTTACTCCTGAAGAAACAAACACATTTAACAAGTACATTGACCTTCATGTAGAGCAATCAGTTCGCGGATTCTCTTGGGGTGGTGGCATGATGTACTACGGCGCGCCTATTCCTGCATTTATGGCTGAGATAGCATTAACAGCAGGTATTGGCAAAACAGCTCAGATGGCTGCAACTGGCGCTATTACAAAAGGCGTAATGGTTGCTGCTGAGACTGTTGCTTTAGCTAAGTATTCTGGCTATGCCGCTAGAGTTGCCGCTCAATCTGTAGCTATGGTTCCCATGACTACTAGGAATTATGGCGAGGGTAGACTAGGCCAAAACATGCAGTTGACAGAGGCAGGGCAGGTTGTTTTGCTTGAGGCTGAAGAAAAGCCGGTTTCTACTGCATTAAAGGCTCTTGCTTATACTGGCGCTGAAATGGCTAGTGAGTTATCTGGCGGTAAGTTAGGACAGCATGTAATTGACCCTGTTTTAAACAGAGTTGCTACAAGTGCTGGGACTCAAATTGCAAAGCTAAACCCCAGGTTAGTTGATGGTCTAATTAACGCTTATAAGAAGATTAAGCCAAACGCTAAGATTTCAGAGCTTTTTAGTCGAGCTGGCTGGCATGGAATGATTAATGAGCTTGGCGAAGAGCGTGTGTCTGACATTCTTAAAGTTTATGTTGATATGGGTGCAGGAGAAACATTTACTACTGATGAAGTGTGGGATCGTGTAGTCCCGTCTAAAGATCAATTCCTTATTGAAGCTGGTTTAGTTGGAACAATAGGTGCTGTTAGAACTGGCGCTTCGGCTGTTGCAAACATTCTGGCAAAACGCGGAATATCTGAATCTGATATTAATGCAGTTATAGAAGGGCTATCTAATGAAGAGTTAGAAGCTTTTATTTCTGATGAAATTTACATGGAAACTAATCCTTCTAGAGCTGAATCTATGCGCCTGGATGCTGTTGAAAACCTTGATAAAAGATTTGTTGCAGATCAAGAGCTCGACATGCAGATGATTAATGATTACGAAGCTAATAACACCTTGTCATTAGACGAATTAAGAAATAAGCAAGTTGACGAATTAGCAAAACAAATAGCGCTAAAAACAAAAGCTGCTACTAAGTTTAGAGATTGGATTGCTGAAGGGGGTGCGTTAAACGTGCCTCAATTAAAATCTATGGGCATTGACCCAGCCATTTTTGTTAATAAAAAACTAGCTGTTGGCAAAGGTTTAAAAAGAGTATTTGCACAAAACGGAACTCAATCACTATCAAGCATAACTGAGAGATGGAACGAAGAAAACAACTTAGTGGACATGAGCACTGCCGCAGATAAAGATAGAGCTTTAAGTGATACAGAAATGTTAGGCAAGCTTCAAGATTGGTTTTATTCTGACAATCCAGCAGCCGAAGTGTATGACCCAACAGCTAAAGTTGAAATTGATGCCATTCAAAAGCAATCAGATGATATTGAACGTCTGGACGAATCAGAGCTAGAAGAGTATTACAATGAAATTTATCGGCTACACGCGCAACAAACTGACACTGAAATGCCTGTTGAGACGGAATCTAGTATTGATGGCGGGCCTATAGAATACGCGCAGACAATTGACCAGGCTGAATTTAATCAGGAAATGGCTGATTTTAAAGCTTTTGTGGATGCCTTTAACGAGCAAGAACTTGCTGAAAACTATGGCATGAAAGACTTGTTGTATGATGATTTTATTTCAGACCAAGAGAAAATAGACAACGTACCAGACGGCTCTGGTATAGATAATAGTCAAAGTATATTTAGAGGGTTTTATGCTGCGTGGGTAAATAAGTTTGATGCTGTAGATAGGGTTGTACAAACTGCCAGAGAGCGTGGCGCTGCAATCCTGCCTGGAACAAATACTACTTTGTTGGCTAGTGCGTATAGCGGAGTTGTAGGCAACATTAAAAAAACGCTGCAACAAGGAACTTATTTTGTTGATGCAAAAGGCAATAACATTGATACAGGGGAAGGGCTAAAGGGGATATTAGAAGGTTTTGATACTTTAATATTTAACAAAGAACCTGATGCAAAAGTAAGGCGCGCAGATTTAATTAAGTATTTAATTGCAAAGCGTACCCAGCAGGATCTGCAAAACTATACTCTTCCTGGTACTGGTCAAAAAGCTGATGCTGCACCTACTACAGCTACCGAGATTGCGGCAACAGAAGAATTAACTCAAGATTTTGTTGATGAGCTGTCTGTTTCTTTGCAGAAAAAATATGAGTTAGACGCATCTCAAGTTATTATTAAAAGTGTTGACGGCAATTTATTTGCAATAGTAGATGCCAATATTAATCAAGAGTTTGTTGACGAATTATACAGCTATGCTGACTCTAAAAACGTAGAAGTAACTTTAGCTTTAGATCAAGATGCTAGGCTAGATGGGAAAAATCCTCAAACTTTAGATAAATTTGATTTTAAACTTGGAGGTTCTGGCGCTGTTTACGAGCAAACAATAAAGCCTTCTGCGCCTACTAAAGTTCCTGAGCTTGCAGGGCCACCAAAAGAATTGGTTGGTGCTGTACAGCCAGCGTTTACAAAGGATAAAAAGTTTGTTGGCCCAGTTCAAGAGCGTAGAGTTAGTGAAGAGCAAGCATTCCAAGCCGAGCTAGACTTGTATGCCTTAGAGATTAAATACGGCGATTCTATAGTGTCCTTTGATTCAACTGGTACTAGCTTGTATGAGTTTCAAAAGCGGGTAATGGCACTCCTGGTTCAATCCGGCAATATGTCACAACAACAGTTTGATGACATTATTTCCGCTAACACTGCGTACATTCCTTTTCAAAGAGTTATGCTTAATGACTTCCTAAACGAAAAAGGACTTAACGATAAACAAATTAGATCTGTTTTGAGCGTACTTACTGACTCTGAAATTCAAGATGTTATAGATACCCAAAAGCTTACTCAAGATCAATATGATAGAGTTTTGGCCGCTGATCCTAAAAGTATAGATTTGTTAAAGCCATTAACTTTTGGCTCTGGGAAACAAGCTGGATTATTTAATGATGCTACTTCACGATTCTTAACTCAGAAGCTAACTGGTTCTGATAGAGCTATTAAAGATCCTATTAACTCTATTATTTCTAATGTTTCTAAAATGATTGACACTTCTTCTCGTAATAGAATTGCTAGAAGTCTTGTTAATTTAGCTGATTTTATTCCTGAAAGCATTGTTAAAATTAAGCCTCCAATGGACAGGTTTATAATAGACGGAAAAGAAGTGCTCCGCCCATCTAAAAACGTACCTAAAAATACTGTTATTGTCTATGTTGATGGCAAGAAACAGTTTTACAAAGTATCCGCACCTATCTTAAAAGCAATGAATGGTTTAGACCAGGCCCAGCTTAATTGGGTTGAAAAGTTTTTTATTTTCCCGTCTACAGTGTTTAGAACCGGTGCTACCATGATGCCGGACTTTGTAACAAAAAACGTAATTAGAGATA
>TARA_R110001592_G_scaffold42654_5_pt1 | contig 16941 bp, 15 predicted proteins | sample TARA_R110001592 | Tara Oceans TARA_R110001592 (sample SAMEA4398387) | marine metagenome | biome: Polar Biome; feature: [SRF] surface water layer (ENVO:00010504); material: water (ENVO:00002006), including particulate matter (ENVO:01000060) such as... | depth 5 m
TGTGTATGGATAGGTAATTCTTAAATGCTATGCTTAGTCGATAATTAAAAACACAAATGTCATTTTTATCTGGCTTATTTAATGGAAACTTAAAGAGAGAGAAGTATGAAAAAACTTATTACAACTATGATGATGGCTGGTTCTTTGGTTCTTGCAGCCGATGTTATGGCGGGTGATGCTGCCGCAGGTAAAGCTAAGTCCGGCGTTTGTTCAGCTTGTCATGGTGCGGCTGGTAAAGCTGCTGTGCCTAGCTATCCAAATCTTGCTGGCCAAAATAAAGCGTATCTTGTGAGTGCTTTAAAAGCATATAAAAATAAAGATCGCAATGGCGGTATGGCGGCTATCATGCAAGGTCAAGCGGCTGCGTTAAGTGATCAGGATATGGAAAATTTAGCTGAATATTACAGCTCGCTTTAATTTTAAAATTGTAATCAGTAATTAAAGAACACGCATTTTTTGGAAGTGTTGAAGGTTTATTAGTTGGCTGATGATTATTTATACCTTAAAAAGACAAGCCATGTGCTTGTCTTTTTTTTAAAAGAATAAATGACAATACGACATGCCAAATTTTCTGAAGTTGCAGTGAAATTATCCTTGGTTTTATAGGAAGGTTTAATTCGGTTAGAATAGCGCCCAAAATTGCCCCTCAAATGAGTCATTTATGAAATTTATCGTCAAACTATTCCCTGAAATTTCTATTAAAAGTAAGCCAGTTCGCCAAAGGTTTGTAAAACAACTTCGCCAGAATATTAGTGAAGTACTAAAAAGGGAGTTTGATAATGTTGCAGTGCAGGGCTTTTGGGACAAGGTAGAAGTCAATGTAAAGGGTGATCTTGCATATGCCCAAAAAGTTGCTGAAACGCTTCAGAGAATACCGGGTATTGCAAACATTTTAAGGGTTCAAAACTATACGATTGAAGATGTCGATAACAACTTCGAAGAAATGTTGCGTTTAACACAAAATATTTTTGAAAGTGAATTGAAGGGTAAAACATTTTGTGTTCGTGTTAAGCGTGCTGGAAAGCATGCTTTTACCTCAACAGATTTGGAGCGCTTCATTGGTGGTGGTTTATTTCAGCGTTTCGAAACTGGTGGCGTAGAGCTAAGAAATCCTGACGTCACAGTCAGATTAGAAGTACGTGATTCTGAACTATATGTTATCGAGGAACGCTACGAAGGTTTAGGTGGTTTTCCTTTAGCGACAGTAGATGATGTTCTGTCATTAATGTCGGGAGGTTTTGATTCAACTGTTGCCAGTTACCTAACCATGAAGAGAGGCTTGAAAACACATTTCTGTTTCTTTAATTTAGGTGGAGCAGCCCATGAAATTGGTGTTAAACAGGTTGCTTTGTACTTATGGGAGAAATACGGTGCTTCCCATCGAGTTAAGTTTGTTTCGGTTCCTTTTGAGTCGGTTGTAGCAGAAATAGTCCAGAAAATTCATCACTCCCAGCGTGGCGTTGTGTTAAAAAGAATGATGTTGCGGGCAGCAGAAGACGTAGCAGACTCCTTGAATATTCAAGCCTTGGTCATGGGAGATAGCATCGCTCAGGTTTCGAGCCAAACCTTAACGAATATGTGTGTGATTGATTCAGTAATTAAGAAACTTGTTCTTCGGCCATTGGTGGTAATGGATAAACAAGACATCATTAGCTTATCTAGAAAAATTGGGACGGAAGATTTTGCTAAGAATATGCCTGAATACTGTGGTGTTATTTCTGATAGACCGACCACGTGTGCGACTGAAGAGCGTTTAATTGAGGAAGAGGCTAATTTTGACTTTGCTATTCTAGAGCAAGCCTTGAAAACAAGAATGACCATAAAAATTGACGAAGTGCTTACTCGAGTTCAAACATTGGCTGAAGTCGATATGGTATCAATACCTCATGTTGATGATATTGTAATCGATATTCGTCATCCCGAAGAACGATTGAAAGCACCCCTAATGTTGACTAATAATGAAATCAAACAAATACCTTTTTATGAGCTTATGTCAAAGCTCGATTCTTTTGCCCCGAATACAAATTATTTACTCTTTTGTGATAAAAGTGCGATGAGTCAACTACATGCAAGTCATCTGAAAACTATGGGTTATACCCACATAGCTGTTTATGCACCAAACTCAAAATGAGTACTCTGTAATAAATAAAAGTTGAATAAAAAAGGATTTTAGAATGAGTATTAAAATAGGGCGCAGAGAACAAAAGAAGTTAACCAATCGTCGTGCCATTTTAGATGCAGGGTTGCATGTGTTTTCATCGATCGGTTATGAACGTGCCACGATTATGGATATTGTGGAGGCGAGCGGTTTGTCTGTAGGAACGCTTTATAATCATTTTGGAGATAAAGACTCGATTTTTGCTAAATTAATTGGGGCTTTGATTCGTGATATACGAGCGGTACTAAGTGAGTCGCGTAGCAGAGCATATGATTTAGAGTCGTTTATTATGGGGGCATTTAAAGCCTACAGTGAGCTGATGGAAAGTCAGCCTAAAATGCAGCAATTAATTAGTAAAAACTCCAATGTATTTCGACAATTTGTGAGTGCCGAGCAAGAATTAATTGGATTGACTGTTGATTTGGAGAAAGATATGCAGATTGCTGTCGAATCAGGGGTTATACCTAAATTTCCTGTAAACCTAATGACCTCTGCAATGATGGGAGCAAGTGTGGAAATTTTCTCTGATGGTATTAGTACTCATTCAGCTAAAGAAAAAGCAGAATTTCTAGGCCATATCTTTTTAGGTGGTATTCAGCGTTTGGCAAACGTATAACTAAGCACAATGCTTGATAATATTAGCGTACTAAAACTCATATAGGTGGAATAATGGATATCGGTGATTACAGACGTGAATATATGAGTCAGGGTATAGATATTGATGGACTAAATGAAAACCCCTTTAAACAGTTTGAACTTTGGTTTCAACAAGCAGGTGACGCGGATATACAAGATGCAAATGCCTTCAGTATCGCAACATGCGACCCGGATGAAGGGCCTTCAGTACGTACAGTATTATTGAAGTTATTTGATGAAAAGGGTTTTGTATTTTTTACCAATTACAATAGTTCTAAATCCAAACAAATTCAGAAATATCCTCATGTGGCGATGCTTTTTCCATGGTTAGAGTTAAACCGTCAAGTAAGAATAGAAGGGCGTTGCGAAAAAATTTCGAGCGCTGCATCTTTAAAGTATTTTGCAACAAGGCCTAGAGGAAGTCAGATAGGTGCCTGGTGTAGTGACCAGAGTGAAGTGATTGAGTCTCGTTCTTTCTTAGAGCAAAAATATAGAGAAGCTGCAGAGAAATTTAAGGCGGGCTCTATCCCACTGCCTTCTTCCTGGGGTGGATATAGAATTGTGCCAAAACGTTTTGAGTTTTGGCAAGGTCGTGAAAATCGATTACATGATCGACTTCAATATGCAAGACAGGCTGATGATTCTTGGAAAGTGCAACGGCTAGCGCCTTGATATTTGTTTAATAAGGAGTAGTGTTGATAAGCTATAGAGCGAATCAACAACCAACAATCAGCTAACTTAGTTTATTAGGTACTATATTGTCGATATAGGTGTCAGTTTTGGTGCTTGTATGGGTGCCCCTATTGTCTCCAAAGCAGCTGCTTTAGATGTTTATATTTGTTTCGAATCTAGATTGAGAGTTTTGACTTTAAAGTTGATAATTTTTACACTGACCCCACGCTACACATAAAAAAGAAGGCATGATAAATGTTATTACGGCACATCACTTCAGCACCCAAAGTTCAAGCCTGCAAATTATTCAACATATTACTTTTAGTCTATGTTGTGAATTTTTTACTTGGCTGCCAAGAGCTTCCCCTTCAAGTTTATTCCACAACAGATGCTAATGTTAACCTACGACAATATCAGACATTTTCTGTCCATGCTGAAAGCCATCACAGTACAAATTTTATTGCGTTCATTACGCGAGGCATAGAGTCGGGGTTAACCGTTAAGGGTTATAGCGTTTCTGAAACCCCAGACCTTCTCATCAACTATCGTATAGAAATTGATAGAGGCGAACTTATAACACAAGAACAAATCCCCGACGGTACAGGTTTTTATACCTCAAACAGAATAGATCCGATAAACAAAGCCGATGTACTGGTTAATGCTATTGACCGAAAAACTAAAGAAGTTGTTTGGAAAGCAGCGACATCTATGGATATTTCCTCGGTCAATATACAAAATATTGACCAAAACAGAGTGAGTAATCATATGGCGCAATTATTCAAATCTTTCCCTAGTCGATAGGCTTGGATAAGGTGATAAATCTACTTTTAATAAATCTCTTTTGTCTTTACCGTTAAATTGGGAAAGCCATTTCTGAATATTAACGCTGCAACCAATCCACTTAGATTTTAAATCAGTCAATAATTATAACGCACAAGTTATATTCTAGTTAATGTGGACGCTTTTGCAAAAATACATATTTTCTAAATTTTTATAATATTTCAAAACCCCTAACATTCTAGAGATTTAATGTTCTTCCTTGAGCTTATTAAGTTCCCTTGATAAGTTTATATTCTGTTTTTCCAATACTTTATTTTCTTTAGCTATATTTTTAAGTTGGCTTTGGATTTCATTTAAGCTGTCATTCAAATCGTTTAGCTCATCAGATAGCTTGTTATTCTGTTTTTTACTGATAGTTAGGCGTTTTTCAAGCAGCTCTTGATTTGCTTGCTGCTTGGTGAGTGAACCTTCTTTTTGAACTAATTGTTTTTGGTAATCAGTTAACGCTTCTTTGAATACCTTCAAGTCATTTTCTTGATAGTCAATAAAGGCTTCATTGATATCATTGGTGAGATAGTTATCTTCTAATTGTATTTTTAGGTCTGAAAGTTGTGACACTATCATTTCTGCAGAGCTGGTTAGCGCATTTTTCTCAGTATCTGAAGTCGGTTGGTTATCTTGTAATTTAATGATTTCAGTTTGAAGCTGATCACTTGTTGTTTTTAAATCGACTAGCATTGATTTTGTTTTATCTAACTCGACCTTCTTATTTTGCAAAGAGCTTGTTTTATCGAGTACTTCTTCTTGGGTGATACTAAGAATATTAGCAAGTTTGTCGATATTTTTAGACGCTAAAACAATTTGGTTATATTGCAGCTTTTGTTGATTCATATAATCAAAGGCAAGATATCCACCAACAATACAAACTATCAATAGCATTGGAAGAATAATAAGGTTCGCAGTTTTCTTTTTGGCTTCAAATTCTGTTTGTCTAGTCGCCAATGATCCAGCTTCTTTTATTACAAGACGTTTGTCTTCTTCTAGCTTTTGTTCGCGAGCTTTCAGTTCTTGTATTTTTAATTGATTGGCGCGTTCTTTTTGAGCGACTTCTTGCTGAGTAGATGTAAGTCTTGTTTCGGTGCGAATCTGAGTTTGAGCTTGTCGTGTAAGAGCATCTTCTTTTAACTGTAAGGCTTTTGCCTTTTGTTCAAGTTTTAATTCTTCTGGCGAGGCCATGGATTCAACGTTCCTATGATAAATAAAATGATGCTAAATATTAAATAGCATAGCTGATAATGTTTATTTTGCCTGATGTTTTTATTCAAATAGCTTCAAGCTTGGCATAAGAAAGAACTAGCCATTTGCTACCACTTTTCAGAAAGTTTACCTGAATCCGAGCATGTGCACCTTGTCCCTCGTAGTTCAATACTGCACCTTCGCCAAATGTAGGATGACTAACAAGTTGGCCTAGCTGAAAAGGGCAGGCATCTTGAGCAAAGCCCGCAGTGTGTACTTTACCAAAAGAAACCGGCATGGATATGCTATTTTTGATTCTGACCTCTTGCATTAAATTCGAAGGAATTTCTCTGATAAAGCGAGAAATAGGGTTGAGCTTTTCCTGGCCATATAGGCGTCGTGACTCAGCATATGTAATCACGAGTTTTTCCATGGCGCGAGTGAGGCCAACATAGCAAAGGCGTCGTTCTTCTTCGAGTCTACCAGGCTCCTCCATAGACATTTGATGTGGGAATAAACCTTCTTCCATACCCGCCAAAAACACACAAGGAAACTCCAAACCCTTCGCCGAGTGGAGCGTCATCATTTGAACGCAATCTTGATGCTCATCTGCCTGTTGCTCGCCTGCATCTAACGCTGCCTGAGCAATAAATGTGGCTAAGGGGCCGAGTTCATCATTTTCAGGTTCATAATCTTTCGTTGCTGAAAGTAGTTCATTCAAGTTTTCTACGCGAGCCTGTCCTTTCTCACCTTTTTCTTTAGCGTGGTGATCTTTTAATCCGGATTGCTCTAGCACCTTTTCTGTCAGTTGAGATAGTGTGAGCTCAGATTGTTGCTCGCTCAGATCATCGATCATATCAATGAAGTGCTTCAGAGAAGAGCCTGCTTTGCCTTTAATTAGTCCAAGCTTTAAGCGTTCAACACAGGCTTGCCAAAGGGAGATTGATTGGTCGCGTGCATGTTCACGTAAATCGCTTATGGTTTTGTTACCAACGCCGCGTGTCGGGACATTCACGACACGTTCAAAAGCAGCATCGTCATGTCGATAATATACAAGCCGTAGGTAAGCTAAAGCGTTACGGATTTCTTGGCGATCATAGAATCTTAGGCCGCCATAAATGCGATAAGGAATGCCTTGTCGAATAAGAAATTCTTCCAATATTCGAGATTGAGCATTCGAGCGGTAAAGTATCGCGCATTCGCTTCTGTCACGACCTTGATTAACCCAGGCTGAAATTCTATCAGCAATATAATTTCCCTCATCCTGTTCATTAAAGGATGCATACAAGTCGATTAATTCACCTTCATTACCGTCGGTCCATAAGTCTTTTCCTAAGCGTCCTGTATTATTTTGAATTAGCGCATTGGCAGCTTTTAGAATGGTACTCGTAGAGCGATAGTTTTGTTCAAGCTTGATGCATAAAGGGCGCTGGAAATCATGTTCAAACTGCTGGATGTTTTCAATTTTAGCGCCACGCCAGCCATAGATAGATTGGTCGTCATCACCGACGACCATGATAGGAATTCGATTCCCAGCAAGCACTCTTAACCAAGCATATTGAATGGTGTTCGTATCTTGAAACTCGTCGACAAGTAAGTAGCGAAAACGATCTTGATAATGAGCAAGAAGCGCAGGATTATTAAGCCAAAGCTCATGGGAACGTAACAGAAGCTCGCCAAAATCGACCATGCCGGATTGCTGACATTGATTCTCATAAGCAAGATAGAGTTTAGCCATCACTTGATCATATTGACTATGGCTAGGCGGTAAATAAGCAGCGCGCAGACCTTCGTCTTTCTTACCATTAATAAAGGCTTGCACTTGCTTTGGTGGCCAGCGCGTTTCATCAACACTATTTTCTCGCATGATACGCTTCACAATTCGAAGCTGGTCATCGGAGTCGAGAATCTGGAAGTTTTCAGGCAGATTGGCATCACGGGAGTGCGCGCGCAATAAACGATGAGCGATGCCATGAAAGGTGCCGAACCAGAGATTGCGACCGGGCAGCTGCAATAGCTCTTCAATTCGACCGCGCATCTCTTTGGCTGCTTTGTTGGTAAAGGTAACCGCCATGATTGAAGATGGGCTTAATCGTTCTATTTCAATTAACCAAGCAATTCGATGGACTAAAACACGGGTTTTACCACTTCCTGCCCCTGCTAATATTAATAAATTTTGCATTGGTGCTGCGACAGCTTCACGCTGAGCATCATTTAAGCCGTCTAAAATATGAGAAACATCCATGAGAATTGCTTTCTTGAAAAATTGAAAATTAATGGTTTGTAGTTGTGATAAAAATGGATTGAGTATACCAGTAGCGATTCAAAAAAACCTGTTATCCATGCTTCAGATTTATTAACTAAAAAATACAATTTACTATAAATTACTTTTCATACGGTCAAAGCTAATGAAAGGCTTAGTTTATTCAGGCTATACTTAGATACAGTTTTCCTTTCAGAATAATAATTATGAATTTTGGTCGTTTTAAAAAATTTCTACAGCGTTCTATACGCGCAAACAGTATCCCTCATGAAGTAGGTAATGATGGCCTATACGAGGCATTGGTATCTGAAAAGCAGTCACGTTTATCGTTAGAGAAAGAGCTATCTCAAAAGGCAGCAGAGTTTGACATAATCTTGAAAGATCGAGTGCGTGAACTGAGTGATGCCAACACTCAGTTAAGTCAGCAAATAGCGCTTCGAAAGCAAATCAGCGACGCACTGGTTAAAAGTCAAACCCGCCTCACTCAAGCTATGTCAGCAACTCGTCTTGGTCTAATCGATTGGGATGTGCTGCATGGGCAGTTCTATCAATCAGAGTTTATCGATGTTTTTGGATCAAAAGAGCAAGGTACCGAAGAAATCATCAAAACACTTAAGCGGGTAATTCATCCTGTTGATTATATCAATGTTCGCGATACGCTTAATGCCTGTCTGGAAGGACGTTTATCTGATTATGTTATTCAGTACCGTGTTCATCAGGATAATCAGAATTGGTTATGGGTTGAAGAGTGTGGGAAAGTGGTGGATATGGATGCAAAAGGAAAGGCACTACGACTCTTAGGTACACGTCGAAATATTCAATCAGAAGTGCTTCGAGATGAACAAGTCCGTTTAGCAAAATCTGTTGTGGACCATACTTCTGAAGGCGTATTTGTTCTTGATCCTCAGTATCGCTTCCTTTCAGTCAATCCAGCGCTGGCTAAAATAACCGGTTATGAAGCGAGCGTGCTTACTGGTAAGAGAATTCAAGATATTAGTGATACGCCAAAGCGGGAACAAGTTTTTGAAGAGATATTTCTTCAGGTTCAGGCTAAAGATCAATGGCAAGGCGAGCTTTTAGAAAAGCGTTTCCAAGGTGATTATTTCCCGCAATGGACTCAAATTAATGCCATTCATGATGAGCATGGCGCTATTAAATATTACGCCGGTATGGTGTCAGACTTGTCCTTCCGAAAAGCAGCAGATAAGAAGCTAGATTATTTATTAAATTACGATGATTTAACTAAGCTCGCTAACCGTGTTCAATTTAAAGATCAATTACATCGCGCTTTAGTGCGTTACAAAGATAAAGGTGTGCCTTTCGCATTAGTCATGCTCGATATTGATCGCTTTAAACAATTTAATGATAGCTTCGGTCATGAGGAATCAGATCGCTTGCTTTGTGATATTGCCTCTCGGCTTTCACAAAATATCCAGAAAGTAGATATTCTGGCGCGTGTTGGCGGCAATGAGTTTGCATTTGTTGTCGGTTGTAGCCCCACGTTTAGCGTACAGAAGTTTGCTCAGCGTTTATTTCAAACGGTAACCCAGAATCACTATGAAGTCGCAGGTCAGGGTGTTGCTTTGTCCTGCAGCGTGGGTGTGGCGTTAGTTCCCGAACATACACAAGATATTGAGATCTTGATGCAGTTTGCTGCATTAGCTGTTCAGAAGGCCAAGTTCCAGGGTGGTGATCAAATCCAAGTATTTGATGAAAGTCTTAAATCTTTTTCTCGTGAAAAGCTTGAAATGGAACATGAGCTCAGAAAAGGCTTAGAGAACGGAGAACTTGAAGTTTTTTATCAACCAAAATTGGATGTGTTTTCAAATACAATTCATTCAGTGGAGTCCTTAGTTCGATGGAATCATCCAAGTAAGGGGCTGGTCACACCTGCCGATTTTGTAAATATTGCAGAAGAAAGTGCCTTAATCACCGACCTTGGTCTGTTTGTATTAAGAGAAGCCTGTGAGCAAGCGCAGAGTTGGCGTGCTGAAGGCTTAGGTTTGATTAGCGTAGCCGTTAATTTATCGACACGGCAATTACGCGATGCAGATTTAAAAACCATGATTCAGGGAATAATTGACCAAAGTGGGATTCAACCTGAATATCTCGAGTTGGAATTAACTGAAAGTATGATTATGGAAGATTCTCAATCGGCCATTCGCTGCCTGCAGGATCTGAAATCTTTGGGCCTAAAGATATCAGTTGATGATTTTGGGACAGGTTATTCATCCTTGAGTTACCTGAAAGATTTTCCTGTTGATACCCTTAAAATTGATAAAAGCTTTGTCGATGGCGTGGAATCATCCCAGTCGCAGTTAGCGATTGTGAAGGCGATTATTGTCTTGGGTCATAGTTTGAATTTGAAGGTGATTGCTGAAGGTGTAGAAAATAATTCACAGCTTGAATTACTCAGTGAAAACGGCTGTGATATGGTGCAAGGCTATCTGATATCTAAACCATTATGTGCAGAAGAAATGCAGCGTTTATTGCGTAAGCAAATTGAAGCTTAGAAAATTTCTGCTGCAATGAGTTTATTATGTCTCGCTCTCTGAGTACCGTCGAAGGGTCTTCTAAACTCCGCTTATCATCGAACATATTTCGACGGGCTCAATCTAGGCATTTCGATAAGCTCAATGACCGTAATTTGAGCTTCGTGTAAAGAAATCAGCACTAAGGTGCGAAATCGAGCTTATCATCCTGAATGCTTAAACGGTCAGTTGAGGATTGCAGTTGTCCAGGTGAGTTAGCATCTGAACCAAGTTTTATCATCAAGCGAAGGTCGTTTGATGAATCAGCATACGATAAGGCATCTTCATAGGTGATTTCTCCCGCCGCATATAAATCATAAAGTGCTTGGTCGAAAGTCTGCATACCAATGTCACGAGATTTTGTCATGACTTCTTTCAGCTTATGAACTTCTTTCTTGCGAATTAAATCAGCACAAAGTGGTGTATTAAGAAGAATTTCCACAGCAGCTTTTCGGCCTTTACCATCGGGTGTGGGAATTAGCATTTGAGCAATGATGGCTTTCAGGTTGAGAGATAAATCCATCCAGATTTGATTGTGTTGTTCTGGGGGGAAAAAGTTGATAATTCTATCCAAGGCCTGGTTTGCATTGTTAGCGTGTAAAGTAGCTAAACACAAATGACCGGTTTCAGCGAAAGTAACGGCATAATCCATGGTTTCCTTGCTACGAATCTCACCAATCATAATGACATCGGGTGCTTGTCGAAGTGTGTTTTTAAGAGCAACTTCAAAGCTTTCTGTATCGATGCCGACTTCACGTTGGGTCACAATGCAGTTTGCATGTTTGTGAATGTATTCAATAGGGTCTTCAATTGAAATGATATGGCCTTTACTGTTTCGGTTACGATGACCAATCATTGCTGCAAGGGAGGTGGATTTACCCGTGCCGGTTGCGCCGACAAAAATAATCAAGCCTCGTTTTGTCATGGCAAGCTGATTGATGGTTTCAGGTAGTTCCAAATCTTCAATACGAGGAATATTTGTTTCAATGCGTCTAAGCACCATGCCACAAAGATTTCGCTGATAAAATGCACTGGCACGAAATCGGCCAATTCCACGAGCACTAATGGCAAAATTACATTCGTTGGTTTCAGCAAACTCTGCCCGTTGCTTTTCGCTCATCACATCATAAACAATCTCACGAGTTTGTTCCGGTGTTAGAGCTGTTTTCGTCACAGGAACTATCTTGCCATTAATTTTAATGCTGGGCGCAACGCCAACTGTAATGAATAAGTCAGAGCCACCTTTTTCAACCATGATTTGTAAGAGCTTTTCGAAATCCACCTTGCTATCCATCCTTTTAAAACTTGAGATATATCATTTTTCTTGGGCACCTATAGATGCCAAAAATTAGTGTAAATTGATTAGAAATTTTCCGGAATTTTCGCTTTCTCACGCGCAATCTCGCGGGTAATAAAGCCTTTGCTTAATAGATTTTGTAAGCACTGATCTAAAGTCTGCATACCTACTGATGCACCGGTTTGAATTGAGCTATACATTTGAGCGACTTTATCTTCACGAATCAGGTTTCTAATAGCAGGCGTGCCCATCATTATTTCGTGAGCAGCAATTCGTCCACCATTTGTTTTCTTTAATAGTGTCTGGGAAATAACGGCTTGTAGAGACTCTGACAGCATGGATCGAACCATGGATTTTTCTTCGGCAGGAAAGACGTCAACAATACGGTCAATGGTTTTGGCTGCTGATGTGGTGTGCAATGTTCCAAATACCAAGTGGCCGGTTTCTGCTGCCGTTAATGCTAAACGAATGGTTTCCAAATCACGAAGCTCACCAACCAAAATAATGTCAGGATCTTCACGAAGCGCTGAACGCAAGGCTTCATTAAAACCCAGTGTGTCACGATGAACTTCACGTTGGTTCATCAAGCATTTTTTGCTTTCATGTACGAATTCTATCGGATCTTCAATAGTGAGGATGTGGTCATAGCGATTATCATTTATGTAGTCAATCATCGCTGCAAGTGTCGTTGATTTACCGGAGCCGGTTGGCCCGGTCACCAGTACCAAGCCACGAGGTACTTCAGAAATAGTTTTAAATACCTGGCCCATGCCTAAATCTTCCATCGTTAATACTTTTGATGGAATGGTTCGAAATACTGCGCCAGAACCACGATTCTGGTTAAAGGCATTGACCCTGAAACGGGCGACACCAGGAACTTCAAAAGAAAAATCTGTTTCCAAAAACTCTTCATAATCTTTACGCTGCTTATCATTCATGATGTCATAAATAAGTGAATGAACTTCTTTATGTTCCATGGCAGGCAAATTGATTCGTCTCACATCTCCGTCGACACGAATCATAGGCGGTAATCCAGCCGAAAGGTGTAAATCAGATGCGCCTTGTTTAGCTGAAAATGCGAGTAGTTCGGTAATATCCATAGAGTCCTCAAAAACTGATATGTGCTTTGCTGATAGTGAATCTTCAAGAGAGATAGGTTAATTGCTTCATCGAGACTGATAATACTTGTTTATGAAAGGGCTTTTTGCTCAAATGACCACCAAACTGGTCAATATTCATAAGTAGTTCTCGGGTTGATTTCTAGTCGCCACGCCAAGAAATTAAAGCGTTTTGGTTATGTGTCTCTCGAAGATGTTTTTAATAAATAAACGATACAATTATAGTATGACTTTCAGCATAGCAGACAAGCTCGAGAACGTAAGAGCGAGAATACAAAAAACAACAATTGCATCTAAAAAAATGCCAGATTCAGTGCATCTTTTAGCGATTTCAAAAAAACATAATGCTGAGTGTCTTTATGAAGCAATAAAATGTGGACTTTTTGACTTTGGAGAAAACTATTTAAGTGAGGCGCTTGCCAAGCAGATTACATTAAAAGGTCTGTGTGCTGAAACTGAATATGCGAGGGTAGTCTGGCATTTCACAGGACCAATTCAATCAAATAAATCTCGGCTAATCGCTGAGAATTTTGCCTGGGTACACACTCTTGCAAGATCTAAAATTGTTCAGCGTTTAAACGAACAGCGTCCACGAGATTTACCGCCATTAAATTGCTGTATTCAAGTGAATATTGACGAAGAAGACTCTAAGTCTGGTATTTTATTAGGAGAAGTTGCAGCCTTAGCGGAAGAAATAAACTTAGCGCCAAACCTTTGCTTTCGAGGCTTAATGTGTATTCCGAACTCAGATCAAAATGAAGAGAGTCTTAAAGCTGCTTTTCATAGAATGGCAACAAAGTTTCATGAACTAAAGCTTGTTTACCCCAGTGTCGATATTCTGTCGATGGGTATGTCGGGTGATATAGAAGCCGCCATAGAATGTGGTTCTACCATGGTCAGAGTGGGTACTGCTATTTTTGGTGGACGAGCTTAGCGTTTAAAATGCAGATAAAATTTATAAGGAAAAATCATGGGATTACATGATAAAAAAATATGTTTTGTGGGTGCAGGAAATATGGCAAATGCCATTATTGGCGGCCTAGTTCAGAAAGGCTTTACAGCTAGTAATATTACTGCAAGTGCGCCGTCGAAAGAACATATTGAGCAGATTAAAGAAAGATGGGGTGTGAGTACATCAAGTGATAATGCTGCTTCAGTTAAGCAAGCGGAAGTTGTTGTGCTAAGTGTGAAGCCGCAAGTGCTAAAACAAGTTTGTGAAGAGCTTGCTGCAAGCCTGACTCATCGACCTTTAATTATTTCTATTGCGGCCGGTATTGAATTAAAAAGTTTGAGTGAGTGGCTAGGGCAAGATCAAGCGATAGTTCGTTGTATGCCGAATACCCCTGCTCAAGTCTTGAAAGGTGCAAGTGGTTTAATTTCAAATAAAAATGTATCAGAAGAGCAGCGGCTGTTAAGTACCGAATTATTCTCAGGTATTGGTATCGTTGAATGGCTAGCAGAAGAATCCCTGATGCATTCAGTAACCGCGCTTTCTGGTTCGGGGCCTGCTTATATTTTCTTGATGATAGAAGCAATGGAAGCGGCGGCAGTTAAACAAGGAATTGAAGCCGGTACCGCTAGAAAACTCGCCGCTCAAACTGTTTTAGGTACCGCACAAATGGTCTTGAACAGTGATATATCGCCGGCACAACTCAAGAAAAATGTAATGTCTCCGGGTGGCACAACAGAACGAGCCATACAGGTATTTGAACAAAATAAATTGTCGGATATTGTTGATAAGGCTATGCAAGCTGCAGCAGATAGGTCTGAAGAGTTGGCGGCTATTTTAAGTGGTGCTAAGTCTTAGTCGTTTAGATAACGAGACCAATCTTTTTGAAAATCAGAATAATAATTGGGTGGCTTCTATGCGAATAAATTTACTGTTAACCGGTCATGAATTAATGACTGGAGATACGCTTGATAGTAACTCTGCCATGATCGCCCAGCTTTGCTTCGATCAAGGTATTCAAGTTGCTGTAAAAAGTACCATTCCAGATGATATGTCGCTAATTATTAGTGAAATGGAGCGTTTAAGCCAAAGCGCAGAAGTCTTAATTGTGAACGGTGGTTTAGGTCCAACATCCGATGACATGACGGCAGAAGCCTTAGCGAAAGTCGTGAAAAGACCATTGGCTGTTCATCCTGCAGCAATGGCGCATTTGCAGGCTTGGTCTGTGAAACGGAATTATCCGCTGAGTGAGGCGAATAACAAGCAAGCTTTCTTACCTGAAGATATTGATTTGATTGCCAATGAATCTGGTTCGGCGGTCGGATTCAAGATCAAACATAATAATTGCCTGATCATTTGCACACCGGGCGTTCCGCACGAATTAAAAACCATGCTGGTGAAGGAAATCTTGCCAGAATTGAGTACGATGCTGCCGGATAATATTCAGCCAAAGCGAGTTCGTTATCGTATTTTTGGTTATGGTGAATCTAATCTTCAGCAAGCGATATATGAACAATTCCCGGATTGGCCTGAGAAAATTGAATTAGGTTTTCGAGCATCTATGCCTTTGCTCGAACTCAAGCTAAAAGTAGATCGAAAAGAAGATCATGATTTATTGGATGTTTGGAAAATAAAGATAGAGCAACTTTTAGGCGCGCATATCGTTACACAAGATGACCGTAGTTTGGCAGAAGTCGTGGTGAACTTGTTAGCGGATCGTAAGCTAAAAGTGACCTGTGCCGAATCGTGTACGGGTGGCAAAATTGCCTCGATGTTGACCGAAGTGAGTGGCTCATCAGCTGTATTTGAAGCAGGTTTCGTGACGTATGCTAACCATATTAAAACGAGTGTTGTTGGTGTTTCTGAAGAGTCATTAAGTACTCATGGTGCAGTGAGTGAATCTGTTGTTCAGCAAATGCTGGAAGGCGCTTTAAATGCTAGTGGTGCGAATATAGGTGTTGCTGTGTCGGGAATCGCAGGGCCTTCAGGAGGAACTGATGAGAAACCTGTTGGAACTGTTTGGTTAGCATGGGGAAGCAAAGAAAAAATGCTCAGCCATCAATTTTATTTTCCCGGGAATCGACTATTCTTCCTGAAAATTGTGTCTGCCCTCGCTTTAGATTTACTAAGGCGAGAGTTGTTGTATCTAGATGAAGAGGCGGATTATTTTCAAAAACGTCGGTTTCGATCTAAGTCATGATTTAAATCAATACTATTCTGAATAGAATAAATCAGCTCGGTTATATCAAAAGCCAGTAAGGTAAAATGACCTTATTAAATGTTCAAATGCTGCAAGTAAAAACCAACGAAGAACCGAGCATAAGTACTCGAGGCGTCACTACCTTGTTCAAGTGATATTGCGCATAAGTATGTTCGCTTTTCTGTCATTGCCGCGAAGCCGATAATCCTTAACAAAAGTTGCCGTTGAAGGTTAAGTTATGTTTGGCCTTATTGTCTTGGTTTGTAGGCTTTCAATAGGCAACGGAAACAGCGAAAGCGAGTTTTTTTGATGCATTTATTTATTCATTAAAAGGGCACAAAGCGATCCTTTTTTCAGAGTAGTTTTGGGCATAGAGCACCTCCTGAGTTATCAGAAAGTGTCCACTAAATCGGGGGGAAGTGCGGAATCCTGTAAATTTATTTATGCCGCTTGAAAGTGGTATGGTGATACGTGTAGCGACTCTTTTTGTTGCCTTGTTTGCCAAAGGTCATAAGCATTTTGAAGTCTCAACCAATGATCAGCAGATGGCTTACCAAAAGCCAACTCTAACCGAACTGCCATTTCAGGAGTAACTGAGCCACGAGCATTTAAAACTTTAGATAGCGTTTTACGGCTAACATCTAGGTGACTAGCAACGTCTGTAATTGTTAAACCTAAAGACTCAATTACTAGATCTTTGATAATTTCACCGGGGTGTGCAGGGTTAAACATAGCCATTAGTGATAATCCTCGTAATTTACAATTTCAGCATCCTTACCAACAAAGCGATAAGTAACTCTCCAGTTACCACTTACGCGCACAGACCATATGCCTTTTCTGTTACCTTTAAGCTCATGCATATATAAACCTGGTAAATCCATATCATCTGAAGTTTCTGCTTGATCCAAGTTAGTAAGTATCAGGCGCAACTTTTTCTCATGCTTCTTCTGGATTCCAGAAGTGTTACCTGATGAATAGAACTTTTGAAGACCTTTATGGATGAAGCTTTTAATCATAAAGCGAAGTGTAACCTGATAGGTTGCGCATTGCCAGAGGATATTTAAAATTTAACGTTGCGCCCATTAGCGCCTTGTATGTGTT
>TARA_R110001592_G_scaffold217488_7_pt1 | contig 16933 bp, 15 predicted proteins | sample TARA_R110001592 | Tara Oceans TARA_R110001592 (sample SAMEA4398387) | marine metagenome | biome: Polar Biome; feature: [SRF] surface water layer (ENVO:00010504); material: water (ENVO:00002006), including particulate matter (ENVO:01000060) such as... | depth 5 m
GATAAAGATGACTAATCCGTTTTAAATTGGCGTTGAATTCGGGTTCGGCTAAAGGCTTAGTCCGCAAAGTAATATTGGAATCGCGGCTGAATAAGTGGTCATCATCTTTGCAGAAATAACTATCGGGCAACAGCAGTTGATGGTGAGCGACCCGCAATTCATTGACGTGGGAAATCACCAATTGAGGGATTTCTGACTGTCTGGACTGGACAAACTCGAGGTACCTTGGCAGCACGAAAAAAGCAGTGCTCAAAGCGTTTAACTGACTCTCTGGTACGGCGACCACGCTTTTCAAAATAGCGCTGCACAGCATACGCATTTCATCGGCTAGCAAAGCCGCACCTGAAATTTGCAGCATGCGCAGGGTGCCGCCTACTTGGCGCAAATTCGCTTCGCACTGCTCTAACAATGCTAAATTGTGGCGTTCAGACAGAAATGTTTCAAAAACATTGGTGGCCTGTTGCAAGGTTTTACCCAATTCATCTGCCACCATGGCATATGAACTGGTATTGATCTCTACTTTCGCTCCCACACAACATCCTTATAGCCCCTCTGGGCTTACCATCAAGTTTTGCTTTGACGCTCAAGGCGATTCTGAACAGCGCTGCAGCAACTCTAACGAGACTAGCACAACGCTTCCAAAGCCTCCTTTAACTAACGGTTATTTATAGCCTGTTTAGCATTAAACGGATGCAAAGCACAGTATTATTAAGCGTAGAGTCTGGGTATACCGGAGGCTCTATGGCGCCAAGCCGCTCTGATAGCTATACATTACTCTTGCGGTGGCCGCTGCCAAACGCAATTGCCATCACTGGCTTTAGCCACTTCGGCTAATTGTTTTTGATGTAAAAGCAGCTCCTCTGCGCTCGCACGAACGACGCGCAAGCTTCTGGGAGCGCTATCTAAACGACGGTGATCGCTGGCCACCCCGCCTTCGTTCTGCTGCGAGCCATCATCACCTGCAAGGGCCAGCGCGGTTTGACCACCGGTCATCATCAAATAGACGTCAGCAAGAATCTCTGCATCTAATAATGCGCCATGCAAATCCCGCTGTGAATTATCGACGTAGTAGCGCTGACACAATGCATCGAGACTATTGCGCTGCCCCGGGTGCTTTTGGCGCGCCATAATAAGGGTATCGATCACCCCGCAGATGGTACTGATCTTTGGCGTTTTGCGCCGCAACAATGCAAATTCCGCATCGATAAAGCCTAAATCGAAGGGTGCGTTGTGAATAACAAGCTCGGCGCCGCTAATGAAATCAAAAAATTCATCGGCTATTTGCGCAAACCGAGGTTTGTCTGTGAGCATCTCGTTAGTGATACCGTGCACTTCGATAGCACCCGCATCAATCTCTCGCTCTGGGTTTATATATTGGTGGTAATGACGTCCAGTCAGCCTCCGATTGACTAGCTCTACGCAGCCAATTTCGATAATACGATGTCCGGAAGCATGATCTAGGCCGGTGGTTTCGGTATCCAAGACTATTTGTCGCATCAGGCTTTCTCTAATTCATCAATGCCGCGATTGGCGAGCATATCGGCAATATCGTTTTCACGGTGGCCGCTATGCCCTTTCACCCAGTGCCATTCAATATTATGCCCTTGGGTCGCAGCATCTAGTTGCTGCCATAAGTCAGCGTTTTTAACCGGTTTTTTAGCCGCTGTTTTCCAACCACGCTTTTTCCAGTTCACCATCCACTCAGTGATCCCGAGCCGCACGTATTGGGAATCCGTGGTTATAGCCACCTCGCAGGGACGTTTTAATGCCCGCAAGCCTTCAATCGCTGCCATCAACTCCATACGGTTATTGGTGGTGGCTGCTTCACCGCCGAACAAATTGCTCTCTTTTCCCTGATACCGCATTAACGCACCCCATCCACCGGGGCCTGGATTACCGCGGCAGGCGCCATCGGTAAAGATTTCAACTTTCTCTGGGACTTTGTTCATAATCTGCTCGTGATTCTATGGTTCGGGTTGCTCCTGCCATCCGAGGATGACGGAGGATTTTTGCCCGACGAGCTAAATTTTGTGCCGAGGGACTTAACGGAGCGCGGTATTTTGTCGCGCTAAGGATGAAAACACCACCCATAGGTAAACTTTTTGCGGCTGGTTTATGTGACATGAAATAACTCGGGCTACTTACTGGCAGGCGATGGAAGCCATACTCCACCACACTGACCTCAAAGCCCAGCAGCGACAACCAGTCTTGTAAGCGGTGGATTGGCAGTCGATGATTCTGCCACATTGGGCTGCCTTTAAGACGGCCAAGCACTCCGCGCATTGCCAAAAAAGAATAAGGGTTGATCCCACAGATGACCACTTTACCGTGAGGGACGATGACACGTTCCACTTCACGAAGCACTTTATGAGGATTATCTACAAACTCCAGTAGATGATGTAAGACAACAACATCTTGCGATTCGCTAGCGACCGGTAGGTGCTCAAAATCACATAGTACATCTAGCACTTGGCTCAGTCCGTAATGCTGCATTCCCCCCAAACAAAATTGACGTTGGAATACGTCACTGGCGATCGGGCAGCGCTCTGGTATTACGCTCAAATTCAATAGATTGTATTTTGCAGTCGATGCATCACTAATCGCGTCAGCAATTAACGGCCGCTCTTCAGCTAATACCGTTCGTCCAACTGGACCCTGAAACCAGTGCCGCAAGGCTGGTAAAAGGACTTCAGGTGAGTGTTTAGTACGCCAATATGCCATGATTTTCCCCTACTGAGCCCCCAGCTACGCCTATTGCAGGGAGACGCTGGAATGTTTATGCTGCGCTGTCCTCAATTAAAATAATGATTATGCTGTCAATATCACCCATTTCTGCATTTAGCGACAACTATATTTGGTGTGTCGCACGCGAAGGAAAGGCAATCATTGTCGATCCAGGTGACGCCGCGCCGGTACTAAAGCACTTAGACGAAAACGGCCTAAGCCTCTCGGCCATCATTATTACGCACCATCACTACGACCACGTAAATGGCATAGAGTTGCTCTGCGAACGCTACCCCAATACTCCAGTTTACGGCCCAGAAAATCAATGTAAAAGTATCACTCAGCGCCTTAAACACGATGACACAATTACCCTTCTAGCCCTAACATTTCGGGTGTTTGCCGTGCCTGGGCATACCCTAGATCATATTGCTTACTACCTTGAGACGTCGCCATCGGGCCCAGCGCTATTTTGCGGTGACACCCTGTTTGCCGGCGGTTGCGGGCGACTGTTTGAGGGTACGCCGAAACAAATGCTCAACTCGCTTGGGCTGATCCAAGCCCTAGCGGCAGACACTGAGGTGTACTGCGCACATGAGTACACCCTGAGCAATCTGCGCTTTGCCTGCGTTGTCGAACCCAATAACCGCGATTTGCTTTCACGCTTTGAAGACACCCAAGCTCGACGACAAGCAGATTTACCCACAGTCCCTTCTAAGCTGGCACTCGAATTGCTAACAAATCCATTCTTGCGAACGGATAATGCTGCCGTCCAACAACAAGTTGCGACGCACGCGGCACTTAAGTATTGGAATCAAAACGATATTTTCGCTAGTTTACGTGCTTGGAAGGATGACTTTTAAATGACATTAGCGACTATATTTTATAATGAAAACACTCTATAGCCCCTTCAATAAGTTCATCTTTGGTGCGCTGCTAATACCGCTACTGGTAGCCTGCGCCCAAACACCGCATCAATACGGTGCGCGCCACAAAAATACCACCCTGTTCTGTGATCGAGTAGAAAACCGCAGTAGCAAACTCTGTCGGTATCAAGAGGTCGTAACACAAGGCGACGCGAGCAGTGACTCTGCAAAACAAATACGTGATGGCCTCAAGTTTACGTCCAAGTCCAAGTTGCAAACCGCCAAGGCAGCAAAGCATAGCCCCGATGCAGAAACCGAAGCATCTGGGGAGACTCTACAAACCACCAAGCAATACCAACAATTATGGCCTCGCTTAGCGTCCAAGCTGCAGTTCGATGCCCTCGCCGGGCATGCCGATGTTGAAGACCGGGAGGAATGGTATGCAGAGCATTCCTATTACCTCGCCAAGATTAGTAAACGCGCAGCGCGCTATCTGTACTACATCATTGACAATATCGAAGAACGCGGCCTACCCAGCGACTTAGCCTTGCTGCCCTTTGTAGAAAGTGCCTTTGACCCCTTCGCCTATTCACATGGACGCGCCTCGGGCTTATGGCAGTTTGTACCCAATACCGCCAAGCATCTGGGGATAGACCAAAACTGGTGGTACGACGGCCGTCGCGACGTTATCACCGCCACAGACTCGGCACTAGACTACCTCACTGACCTGAACCGCCGCTTTGATGGCGATTGGTTGCTGACATTGGCAGCATATAATGCTGGCGCAGGCACAGTGAATAAAGCGATAAGACGCAATAAGAAAAAGGGACTGCCAACCGATTTCTGGTCTTTGAAGCTCCCCAAAGAAACCAAAAACTATATCCCCAAAATGCTGGCACTGGTTAAGATTTTCAAAAACCCGGCATCCTACAACCTCACGCTTCCCCCGGTAGCAAATGAGCCGCATTTTATTGCGGTGAACACCGGCAGCCAGCTTGACCTAGCTCAAGCCGCTAAACTAGCCGACATTAGTGTTGATGAGCTATATCGCCTGAACCCAGGTTTTAATCGCTGGGTAACGGCACCAGAGGGACCGCACCGACTACTAATTCCGCAAGCAAAAGCAAAAACATTTGCCTCGCGCCTAGCCAAAATACCGCCACGCGATCGCTTGCGCTGGCAGCAGTACAAAATACAAGCCGGCGACAATTTAGTGACTATTGCGCGCCGCCATCATGTTGACGTTGCCACGCTGCGAGCCAGCAATCAGCTTGATAATGACATTTTAAAAATTGGCCATGTGTTACTTATCCCCGACGCCGGCAATGGTGTCTCACCGCACAAAGGCGTCAGTCAGGGTTTAGCCTCATCAGAAGCCTCTCGCATAGAGTATAAAGTGCGTAGCGGCGACACCATCAGTGGTATTGCTAAAAACTACGGGGTAAGCAGTAAGAAGATACTTACTTGGAATAAACTGGCGTCGAATTCTATTATCAAGCCTGGTCAGAAGTTAGTGGTGTGGGGAAAGGCGCCGCAGCAATCTGCCAAGGGCATTATTCGCAAGGTAGGCTATAAGGTGAGAAATGGCGACTCGCTGTCCCTTATCGCCAGTCGCTTTAATCTGCGCATCCGCGATATCGTGGAATGGAATTCCATTAAAACCAGTCAGTATTTGCGCCCCGGTCAATCTTTAACATTATATGTTGATATCACTCGCGCCGATCTTTAACGGCGTTTTGATATAGTATAGCCTCTTCGCTTTGCCAAGGTTTTTAACGCGTTTATGACAGGCTATTTCGTTCGCCGTTTTTTACTAATTATTCCCACCTTTATCGGCATTACTTTATTAGTATTTGCCATTACCCGCGTTGTTCCCGGTGGCCCGATTGAACGTCTGATGACGCAAATTCAGTTCGGTGGTGAAACCGGTTCCTTGCAGCGCAGCCAGGGTGGCGGCACGCTTTCCGATGAGCAAATGGAAGAGCTTAAGCGCTACTACGGTTTTGATAAACCAATGCTTAGCAGCTACGTAATTTGGCTAAAAAAGGTAGTCTCCTTTGACTTGGGTCTTTCTACCCGCTATCAAGATCCTGTTTGGCAAATTATCAAAGAGCGGTTCCCAATCTCAATCTACTACGGCCTCACCACCCTAATACTGACCTACTTGGTATGTATTCCACTTGGCCTGGCTAAAGGCATGTACCATGGCAGCGCCCTCGATAGCTGGTCGTCGGCGGTGGTTTTTTTAGGCTACGCCCTACCCAGCTATGTTATCGGCATTGCCCTAATTTCATTGTTTGCTGGCTACTGGGATATATTCCCTCTAGGCGGCTTTGTGAGTGACAATCACGACGAGCTCAGCACCTGGGGCAAAGCCTCAGACATATTTAGGCACTCGGTATTGCCACTAATCGCATACCTAGCAGGCAGTTTCGCCGTCACCACTCTAATGATGAAAAATTCGCTGATGGACAATTTGTCGGCAGACTATATGCGCACTGCCAGCGCTAAAGGCTTAAGTCGCGGCGAAAGCGTTCGCGGTCATGCGCTTCGCAATAGCCTGATTCCCGTGGCCACATCCTTCGGTAACAATATTTCGCTACTGCTAGGCGGCTCATTTTTGATTGAAACCATATTCAATATCGATGGCATTGGGCTGTTGGGCTACGAGGCCATTATCGAACGTGACTACCCGATTGTAATGGGCATACTGGTGATTTCTTCGCTGCTGTATCTGCTTGGCAATATATTGTCGGATATCTGTGTTGCCCTGGTCGATCCACGGATTCGTTTCGGCGGGCGGAGCGGCGCATGAGTGTTTTTAAAAATCCGGTCGCCCAAAAACGCTGGCAGCGCTTTCGCCAATCTCGTCGAGGCTATTATTCGGCGTGGATATTACTTGTCCTTACGCTGTGCAGTTTTGGCGCAGAAATGCTGGCCAATAATCGCGCTCTAGTTGTCGTCTACCAAGGTGAATGGCACTTCCCTATTTATGGTGATGTGATTACAGGCAAGGATTTCGGCCTAGATTACAACTACGAAGTAAACTATCGCGATCTTAAAGCCAGCCTCGCAAATTCCGATGACAGCTGGGTGCTCATGCCCCCAATTCCTTTTAGCCCCTTAGAAACAGATTTAATTGCCGGGGATTTCCCCCCGCACTCGCCATCGCTCAATACCCGCCATTATTTAGGTACAGACACCAGCGGCAGAGATGTGGCTGCGCGTCTGATTTACGGCTTTCGAACTGCGATTACCTTCTCTTTATTACTACTGGTATTCAACTACGCCGTCGGTGTCGCCATTGGCTGCATGATGGGCTTTTGGGGCGGCGCCTTTGATCTCATCTTTCAACGCATTATTGAGATCTGGTCGAATATCCCCTTTCTCTACGTGATTATGATCGTGGCGTCGGTTATTACCCCGGGGTTCTGGACCTTGCTGTTTATTATGGCTTTTTTCGGATGGACCAGTATGACCTGGTATATGCGCACCGCGACCTATAAAGAAGTGGCGCGCGATTATGTGATGGCTGCCCGCGCATTAGGGGCCTCAGGGCCGAGAATCGTATTTCGGCACATACTCCCAAATAGCGTGTCTACTTTAGTGACCTTTGTACCCTTTTCGGTTGCCTCAGGTATCACCTCGCTAACGGCCTTAGACTATTTAGGGTTTGGCCTGCCACCGCCGATTTCCAGCTGGGGAGAACTGCTGAAGCAAGGCACCGAAAATTTAGAATCATTGTGGTTGGTGGGCTCAGTTGTTGTTGCGATGACCGTTATCTTGATGTTGGTCGCCTATATTGGCGAAGCAATACGCGATGCCTATGACCCTAGAAAATTCAGCTTTTATGAATAAGTCTTATTATGCGTAAGTTAGTACTATTTTTTCTTATCAACGCGATAACAGTATTTAGTCTGAGCGTGCAAGCGCTGCCGGATAATCTGCCGGCTGACTTGGTGTGGCAGACAAATGTAAGCGATCCAATTTTTGCAGACCCCACAGCGCAACGCGGCGGTCGCTTCCGCACCTTTGTCACCACCTTCCCGCTAACCCTGCGCTTGGTTGGTCCAGATTCAAATGGTAGCTTTGCGGGGTATATGCGCGCGAACAATTTAAGCTTGGTGGGCATCCATCCCAACACGCTTAAACCCATTCCCGAACTGGCAAGCCATTGGGCGTTGGGCAGCGATGGCCACAGTATCTATTTCCGCCTAGATCCCGACGCGCGCTGGTCTGACGGCACTCCTGTAACAGCCGACGACTACGTTTTCGGCTTGGAGTTCATGCGCTCCAAATACATTCTGGCACCTTGGTATAACAACTACTTTAGCGAAATTATCACCGGCCTAGTCAAATACGATGACTATACCATCGGCATCGAGGGCGCGACGCCCAAACCCGAAGACGAAATGCTCTTTGAATACAGTGTGTCACCCGTGCCCCGACATTTTCATACCCTCGACGAAAATTGGGTGCGAGAATCTAACTGGCGCATCGCGCCAAATACCGGCCCCTACCTGATTAGTGAAATTCGAAAAGGGAAATATGTGGAGTTCACTAGGAAAAAGGACTGGTGGGCCAACGATAAGCACTATTTTAAACACCGCTATAACCCAGACCATATTCGCGTAAAGCTTATACGCGACCTAAATATTGCCTATCAATACTTCCGCAAGGGTCAGCTCGATACCTTCCCCTTATTAATGCCGCGTTTCTGGCATAAAAAGGCACAGGGCGATATTTACGAAAACGGCTACGTGGGTAAAATAAAATTTTATAACGACGTACCACAACCCATTAGTGGCTTGTTTTTAAATGAAGATGCGACGCCCCTGGACGACATCAATGTGCGCTATGCCATTGCCCACGCTCTCAATGTAGACAAGGTCATAAACACGGTATTACACGGCGATTATGAACGACTGCAAACAGCTCACGACGGCTATGGTGACTACAGCAATACTACAATCCGCGCCCGCAGCTTTGATTTAAAGACCGCAGCTGATTACCTCGACAAAGCCGGTTGGAGCGAGCGCGGCAGCGACGGTATTCGAGTTAAAGACGGCCAGTCTTTGAACATTCGTATCACCTATTACAACAGCGGCCACAGTGACCGCTTGGTTATCCTCGCTCAAGAAGCCCGCAAAGCCGGTATCGACTTTCAATTACAACTACTGGATGCCTCCGCGGCGTTCAAACAAATTATGGAGAACAAACATCAGGCTGCATGGATGGGGTGGTCTGGCGGCGGCTTATCTCCGCGCTATTGGGAATTTTACCATTCAGATAACGCCCATAAACCGCAAACCAACAATGTCACCAATACCGACAATAAAGCCTTAGACGCAAAAATTATGGCGTACCGGACTGCAACAGAAAAAGCGACGAGGGTTCAATTAGCGCATGAACTCGAGCAAATGGTTCACGACCAAGGCTCATTTATTCCCACCTTTAAAGTCCCCTATACCCGCGAAGCATTTTGGCGCTGGATAAAGCTGCCGCCAAGCCACGGCACCCGCACCAGTGATGTTTTATTTGACCCCTTAGGTGGCAGCGGCGGGCTTTTTTGGATTGATGCTGATGAACAACAAGCCACATTAGATGCCAAGGCAGATGACCAAGCACTGCCGAAAGTGATGATTATAGATAAGACCTGGATGGTGTCGCCATGAGTTTACTGTCCGTACAAGACCTGTCGGTCGCCATACGAGGGGACGATGGCGTCCCCCGCGAACTCGTCAGCTCAATATCCTTTGATATCGCCGCCGGTGAAACCCTGGGGCTGGTTGGTGAATCTGGCTGCGGTAAAAGCCTTACCGCCATGTCTATTCTAGATTTACTGCCAAAACCCCAAGCTATGCGCAGCAAGGGGCGGATATTATTTAATAATGAGGACATCAGCGCGGCGCCCCCTGCCCGCCTCCGAAAAATTCGCGGAAAAAATATCGCGGTAATATTTCAAGACCCGATGACAGCATTAAACCCGGTGCAAACCGTGGCGCAGCAGATTATCGAAGTACTCGGTATTCACTTCCCCGCCATGTCCCGCCAAGCCCATCGCGACCGGGTGTTATCACTTTTGCGCGAAGTCGGGATACCTGCGCCCGAAGAGAGACTATCAGCTTATCCCCACCAGCTTTCCGGCGGCATGCGACAGCGGGTGATGATTGCCATGGCGCTAGCTTGCGAACCCGATTTATTGATTGCAGATGAACCTACGACCGCCCTGGACGTGACAATTCAAGCCCAAATCGTTCGACTGTTAAAAGGCTTGCAGGCAAAAAACGGCATGGCCATGTTATTCATTACCCACGACCTCGCCTTGGTCTCTCAGGTGAGCGATCATATTGCGGTGATGTATGCCGGAAAGATCGCCGAATACGGGCCTGCGCAACACGTCTTTGCAAGCCCCCGTCATCCCTATACTAAGAGCTTGATTGCGGCACTGCCAGGTGTTAACCATCCACCTAAGTCGGCCTTATATGCGCTGGAAGGCCAAGTGCCAGCCATAGAAAATATGCCCACGGGCTGCCGCTTTGCAAATCGCTGTCGCCATGTTGCCGATATCTGCCATCGCGAAGTCCCACCGCAGGACAAAACGAGCGACTCGATAATGGTAGCCTGTCATCGGTGGCAGGAGATCGCGCAATGAGTAAGCTTATTCTTGATGTTCAAGACCTGCAGCTCCATTTTTCTCAGCGCAGTGGTATTTTCGGCCGCGAGCGCGCCGTGGTCCGGGCTGTCGACAATCTCAGCTTTCAACTGCATGCTGGGGAAACACTCGGTCTGGTTGGGGAGTCTGGCTGCGGCAAAAGTAGTTTAGGCAAGGCGATACTGAATCTGCACCGCCCAACCGCCGGCCGCGTTATCTATCAGGGCAAAGATATTGCCGGTCTTTCAGACCGATCCATGCGGGCATACCGCCGCTCTTTACAAATGATCTTTCAAGATCCCTTTGAATCTCTAAATAGCCGCCACACCGTCGCCACCATTATCGAAGAACCATTGCTTATTCACGGCATTGGTGACCGCGAGAGTCGACGCCAGCGCGTAGCAGAACTCCTAGATTTAGTCGGTTTGCCGAGTTCAGCCAACAGTAAATACCCCCATGAGTTCTCTGGCGGTCAGCGCCAACGCATTGGTATTGCCAGAGCCATCGCGCTAAATCCAAGTGTCTTAATATGCGATGAGGCGGTTTCTGCACTGGATGTGTCGGTGCAGGCGCAGATTTTGAACTTACTGTTAGAAATACAGCGTGAGCTCAAGCTAAGCATGTTATTTATTTCTCATGACTTGGGTGTGGTTCGGCACATGAGTGACCGCATTGCGGTCATGTATTTAGGCCAGATAGTCGAAATTGGCGACGCCCAAAGTATTTATCGCCAGGCCCGCCATCCCTATACCCAAGGTCTGCTGGCAGCCATACCAAAACTCGGCAGCTTAGCCGAGGATGTTAGCCAAATTGGCGGTGATATACCCTCTCCTATGGCGCCACCGCCTGGTTGTCGTTTTCACACCCGCTGCGCCTTCGCGCAGGCAAAATGCAAAAGTGATCCGCCATTGCTGCGTGCAGAGGACGGCGAGCATTTTACTGCCTGCCATTTCTGGGAGGATCTCAGCGCAAGCCCACGTTAAACCGGCGAAATATCGCGACGCATAAGGTCCATCTTGCCGTCAATACGCGGTAAACTCTTCCACGTCATTACGGTAGTTCAAATATGCGGGTTTCTTTTTGGGGATCTGCGTAACCCATTCATAGACTTAAGGTTTAGCGTGCGTAACATCCACCCCTCACACAAAGATCGCGTCCCGCTAAAATATGCGCGCAGCATGCTCCAGGTTGCCGAAGCTCAGGGCTATAACGGCGAAGACCTATTGCGCTCGCTGGATTTACCCATTGACCCACTCGCGCCGAATGCAGATTTAGATTCTTTGATTGACGGCCGCTACTACAGCAAAATATACCGCCGCGTGATGTGGCTATTGCAAGATGAATCCTTCGGCTTAGGTTTAGACCATCGGACCCCAGCCGGCAGCTTTAGAATGCTGTGCTTGTTTATCATCCACTGCGAAACCTTAGAACAAGCTTTGCGCCGAGCCGCCGAATTTATCAACTTTTGCCATACCCTCACCGAAACATCAAATAGCAATAGACGGCCCATAGAGCGTTTAGGTGATGGCACGGCGCTCTACCGCTTCCCAGAGAATGTCGGTCTGGTGAGCGACGCGAATGCGTCTAGTACCACCATGGCTCACACCATGGCAATCTGGCGGCGTTTCTGTCAGTGGTTAATTGGCAAGCCACTTGAATTAATCGCCGTTCATTTACAGGGCGACGCCCCGGAAAGCGCGGAATATTTTGAGCAACTGTTTGGCTGCGAAGTCCGCTTTGCTTGTGATCACAATGCCTTTTTACTCGCGGAATACTGCTTAGACTGTCCACTTATTCACACCGAAGAGTCGCTGCAAAAATTTCTTCGCAACGCGCCCTACCATTTACTGGTGTCACAGGAAGACGACGACAGCTCACTGCTATCACAAATGAAGCGCATCGTCGGCAGCGATCTAAGCCATGAATTTCCCAGTGTGGTGGTCATGGCTGAGCAATTAAATATGTCGGTCAGAACCTTGCGCCGGCGCTTAAAAGACCTCGACACCACCTACCAAAGATTTAAGGATGAGCTGCGTCAAGAGCACGCGACCCGATGGCTTAATCAACCGGAGCTTAAAGTGAACGCGGTATCCGCGCTGCTTGGCTTTGATGAGCCCAGCGCGTTTCACCGCTCTTTTAAAAAATGGACGGGAATGACTCCCGGCGAGTATCGGGCCAGCCGCCAACCTCATATGAACATTGAGAAAACGTGATTCTAATCTAGATATCACACGAGGTAAAAATTTTAAGACGATGAATACTATAGATTTAATTCACGCAACACCGCACGCGGCGGCCGACTCCATACCGGCGAAAACTCGCGTCATTCCCGCCTTGCTACCGGAATCTGAGCGGGAAGCAGCGCGTAAATTAACCTTTGACCGCATGCATAATTTCCGCGATCTAGGGGGCTATCGCACCAGTGACAAACGCCAGCTTAAGTGGGGCCGCGTTTATCGCTCAGACAAACTCTCATCGCTCTCTGAGCAAGATCAAGATTTTATTTTGCGTTTAGGCATCAGCCAAGTCAGCGATTTTCGATCTGATGAAGAACGCCGAGACTCGCCCCACAAGCTCCCCCTCAATGCCGGTATCACAATCAATGAATTGCCTATTACCGTGGACGCGGCACAAATAGAACGCATCACCCTGCGACTGCAAGAAGAGAATGCCACCGCCGATGATATGGCGCATTTCTTAATCGAAGCAAACCGGGAAATGGTTGAACGCTTTACGCCCATTTATCGGCAGTGGCTGCAAGCGCTGCTCAACGAAGACAGCTACCCGCAGGTGTTCCATTGCACTGCTGGTAAAGATCGAACCGGCTTTGGCGCCGCCTTGCTGTTAAGTATTCTGGGAGTGCCGCAGGAAACCATCTTGCAGGACTATCTCGCCACCAACACCTACACCGCGGCAAGAGTGGATAGCATTGTGCATTACGTATACGAAAAAACCGTGCACCAGGTAAATCAAGACGTTATTCGCACCCTTTTTACTGTGCAGGCACATTACTTGGGTGAAGCTTTTAAGGCGATTGAAGAGGAATACGGTGACATCGATAATTACATCGAGACCGCCTTGGGCTTTTCTCAAAGCCAACGTTTAGCCCTGCAAGCCCTATTACTTGAGCCGGTAAGCGACATTTAGATGCCGCAACTTGCCCAGTTCGACACGCCATTTGCTAGCCTGCAACTTAGTCGCCGCCCCCATCGTGACCGCGAAACCCTGCAGCCGTGGGACGCCGCAGACGAGTATTTACTGCAGCACCTTGCTAGCCAGAGCATCGCAGTCGACAGTCGCATTCTGATTGTGAATGACAGCCAAGGTAGCTTATGTGCGGCTCTATCCACATACCGCTGCACGCTGTGGGCGGACTCCGCTATCAGCCAACTCTCTGCGAATGAAAACTGCGCACGCAATCAGCTTGCGGCGCCAGAATTTATTCCCGCAAGTGATATACCACAGGGAAGTTTTGATTATATTTTATACAAACTTCCTAAAGCGCGATCCTTGCTGCAATATCAATTGCAACACTTGGCGCCCCTCTTCAGCCGCCCCGAGCAGTTTATTGCCGCCGCAATGGCGCGCCATATTGATCACAATGTGGTGGCGACCTTTTCCAAGTACTTAGCGCCAGCCAGACCCAGCTTGGCGCGCAAAAAGGCCCGCCTAATCCAATTGCAAAACATGTCATTCAATCGAGAAGTTGACGATGACTGCAAAATCGTTGAAGTGCCAGAGTTCGGCTTAACGCTGCACAACCGTGCTAACGTTTTTTCCCGTGACAAGCTCGACCAAGGCAGTCGTATCATGCTGCGCGCTATGGACACCTTAGCCGCTCCAACGCGCGTCGCAGATTTAGCCTGCGGCAATGGCTTACTGGGTGTTTACGCGCAAGGTATATGGCCTGAAGCCGAACTTCACTTCTTCGATGACTCGTTTCTAGCCATCGATTCCGCGCGCCGAACAGTTCAGGCAAGCTCACGAAAACCCAATATTGCATCCAGCTGCACCTTCAGCGCCGATGACTGCCTATCTAATTATCACGGTGAGCCATTCGATTTGATTCTGTGTAATCCGCCGTTTCATCAGGACCACCATGTGGGTGATCACATTGCCCAAGCTATGTTTCGCGACAGCCTAAAACACTTAGCGCCAAACGGACGCCTATGCGTGGTTGGCAATCGGCATTTGGGCTACCACAACGCTCTCAGAAAACTGTTTGGACGCTGTGACATTATTGATTCCAACCCTAAATTTGTGGTTCTGTTGGCCCACCGCTAATTACTTATTTTAATCCCCAACCCACCAAATGGATGATGTAGCATTATCGTATGGGTGCTATTTTAGCGGCATAAATTTGCTATTCGGATCGCCTGTATTGTAATGCCAATTCATGTTGTTTTTGTTTGTCTGGGTAATATCTGCCGTTCACCCGCGGCCCAAGGTGTATTTGAGCACTTGCTGCAAAACACCGGGTTAAACACCTTGATCACCGTCGATTCCTGCGGCACCGCCGCATTTAATATCGGCAAATCACCAGATCCTCGATCATCGGCGGCTTCTCTTAGACGCGGTTACCGGATTGACGACCAAATAGCTCGCCAAATCGATGACCGCGACTATGAACGAGCTGATTATGTGGTCGCAATGGACCGCATGAATCTGACAAATGTGACTGCATGGGCACCGGCTGGCTATCAAGGTGAGATAAAGCTATTGATGGATTATTGTGGCCACGCTGGCAATGCCCAGGTTGCAGATCCTTACTATGACGATGATGCCGCCTTTGATCAGGTCATTGCGCAAATTGAAAATGCAGCAAGCGGCCTGCTAACTTATATCTGTGAAAAACACAATTTAGCAGCGAAGCACTGATCACGGCCCGCTGCCATGGCCCATAAAAATAATAGGACGCTACCATGCACTTTGTTATATCGACGTCGTTTAGCAGCGTCGCTGACTTAAAAAAACTGGCGATTACTGCAGATAGCTGTGGCTGGGAGGCAATGTCATTCTCAGACCATGTGGTAAATCCAGAAAAACTCAAGACCCCTTATCCCTATACTGAAAACGGTGAGCGCCGCTGGCAGCCATTCACAGATTGGCCAGATCCTTGGGTGATGATAGGCGCACTGGCAAGCATTACCACTAAGCTGAAATTCACCAACAATATATTTGTACTGCCAATGCGAAACCCATTTTTGGTGGCTAAAGCAATCAGCACTGCCGCCATTATTTCCGATAATCGCGTTATCCCCGCCATCGGAGTTGGTTGGTCAAAGGATGAGTTTGAGTTGCTACAGCAAGATTTTCACACCCGTGGTAAACGCGCTGATGAAATGATCGAAATTATGCGCTTACTGTGGACCGGTGAGCTGGTCGAATATCAGGGTAAACATTATCAATTCCCCCCTTTAGAGATGAATCCGGCGCCTAGCGCTTACATCCCCATCTGGGTGGGCGGCATCAGTGACGCAGCCATGCGCCGAGCAGCGAGAATCGGCGACGGCTGGGTCACAGACTTACAAACCAGCGAAGATATCTTAGCCAGTATCGCCAAAATACAGCAGTATCGCAGGGAGTACGGCCGCGAAGATCGCCCGTTTTCGGTGATGGCAACACCATCAGACGCCTTCACTCCCGATGCTTACCGTCGTTTAGAGGACGGAGGTGTTAGCCATATTCTGACCCAGCCTTGGCCCTTCTACCACGGCGACACCCAGGATTTAGATAAGAAGATAGACGGGATCAAACGTTATGCGGATGATTATATCGCGGCAGTAAATCCCTAACAGCAGCCCGCCCATGCGCTTTAGCGTGTTAGAAAAACCACACTTTCTACATGGTGAGTATGGGGAAACATATCGGCCATTGCGGCCTGTGCAATACCAAAGCCCGCTGCAGATAAAATCGCCAGGTCCCGGGCCAAGGTCGCTGGATCACAGGAAACGTAGGCAATTCTGCTGACGACTTTATTGGCAGCCAAGTGCTCACACAGGATTTTCGCGCCGGCGCGCGGTGGATCGAGAATGACTTTATGGCAGCCTGGCGGAATAGTGATCGCCGCTGAATCAAAAAGATCCACACAGAAATAGTCAATCGGCAGACCCGCGTCTAAAGCTTGCTGAGTAGCGCTACGAATCATACTTTCGCCGGCGTCAAAGCCAGATACCCGAGCCCCTGCGTTTGCGAGGGCCAAGCTAAAATTACCAAGACCGCAAAAGTAATCGGCTATTTGCTCATCAGGCTGTGGTGCCAGCCAAGCCAAACATAGATCAATAATTTGCCTGTTCACAGCGGTGTTAACCTGAGTGAAGTCACCAGGTTGATAGCGCAGTGTCAGCGCGTTTAGCGTTTGATACTGCAGCGGTGAACTTGCGCCAAGCCAAGCTGGGCCTTTGCTGCCAGTAACGCTATATAAAAATGCCGGCGCCTCGATATCAGCGGCTAGCTGTTCACTGCGTTTTAAATCCACAAATCCGTCTTTCTGAATATGTATACCAACGCGGCCGTCGCGATCGGCACTAAACGACACCTCGCCTTTTGCCTTGTCACCGAAGTAGCGGCATATCGCGTTTCGGTTTTGCGCCAAGGCGGTATTGATGGGGTTTTCTAATAGCGGGCATTGTTCAACGGCAACAATATTGTGACTAGACTTAGCCTTAAAGCCGAGTTGACCCTTGTAATA
>TARA_R110001592_G_scaffold362045_1_pt1 | contig 16898 bp, 22 predicted proteins | sample TARA_R110001592 | Tara Oceans TARA_R110001592 (sample SAMEA4398387) | marine metagenome | biome: Polar Biome; feature: [SRF] surface water layer (ENVO:00010504); material: water (ENVO:00002006), including particulate matter (ENVO:01000060) such as... | depth 5 m
CTCAGGCCAGACTGTTCACACTTTTCTTAGTTTTCGGATACCCTCTAAACATATGAGTTCTTTTCTTTTTTGGCAGTACACAGTCGGCTTCGAGTGAAATTAAGAATCTGTATCAATCAACACGCACAAACCAGTACATGCGATCATACCGTACTGAGTGTGAGTGTCAACGATTTGCATTATTTGCATTATTTGCATTAATAATGCATAGTGAGAAACAAAGGGGGCAGACCCCGATTCCATCTTTCAATTTCTCTGACACGCTATACTCATTGCTTTGAACTGTAGTAACCTAATCACGTTTGACTGGTGAAACAAAGCCATCCGAATCTGAATTGCCAGATCCCTGATTTTCAGGGAGCGCGCTGCCGATAAAGCATGGTCCTGAGGGATCGGGCGCGACACGGGGTTGCCTGTCGAATGAGTTGACGTTCCCGATTTCCAGATTCCAGCTGCTATCGCCTCGATTTGCGTTTAACGAATATTCATGCAGCCTGCCCTCCACTGCAGTGCCGTACCAGCTGATCGATTTAAAGTCGGTCGGTTCATTTTCGTAGAGCACTCCCTTCCAGGTCACGCCAACGTCTGTCACCAGGTTCTGGCAGGTCGGGTTTACTCGCCGTTCCGGAATGCAATAGGTGTTGATGTCGTCCAGCGACCAGCGGGCTTCCAGGGCAGCGGTGACTTCTTTGGCGGAAGCGAACTTCTGCTGTGAGTCCGTCGTCACATTCGAGGAATTTTTACTCGGCTTATCAGGAACCGCCTGGGTGCAGCCCCAGACTGTGATCAGGATTGCCATGTTGAGTATCAGATGATGCAGCATTCGGTGACAGCACATAGGGTTCCCCAGAGACTTCACAACAGGTAGCGATGTAACTTTCAGTTCGAGCAGACACTCCATGATACCAGCCGGAAAAGGCAACACAAATGGGAAATTCCGGTGGAAACCGTTGAGAGAATACTTGGAATGGCACGTTGGTTCACTTAGGATAGGAAACTGTATTTCTGTCTATTTCACACAGGCGCTCAAAAAAACACGCGATCGGATTGAGTCATGTTACCGCAGAGACGTCAGTTTCTTATTCACACATTTATCCTCTTGTCTGTCCTGCTCCTTTCAGGCGGGAATCAGCCTCTGCAGGCGTTTCCCCCTGTTGAGAACATCGATTTCGATGAGAAATACAGGCAGTTGTTACAGGCAGCTAAATCAGCACCTTCCCAGGGCACATTGAAGGAAGCAGCGTTTAACACGATCCAAGCCAGCCAGTCTGCAATCAATGCAGGCGATTATACGGCAGCAGTGAAGATCGCGACTCTCGCCGTCAAAATCGGGAAGTCATCAGGCAGCAACCACGCCTTTACTCTCGCGAATAGTGTAAGGAAACGCAGTATTATGCTGTCGCTCGAATATCGTGACGTGGAAAAAGCTCATCAAAAACTGCAGGAGAATCCAAACGACGCGAACTCAGCTTCTTTATATGGAAAGTTTGTCGCTTTAAAGTTGAACAACTGGAAAGAGGGACTGTTCTGGCTCGCCAAAGGGGATGATGCGGAATATCAAACCCTGGCAAAGCAGGAAATCGCAAACTCAAATGATGCAGATGCGCTGCTGACAGTCGCCAATGGCTGGTATCAGTTAGCTGATAAAGAGAAAGGCTCAACGAAGCAGGAACTGGAAATGCACGCGTATGACCTGTATAGCCAGGCATGGTCGCGCACTCTTGGCCCTGATCGAGCAGCACTGAATACCAGGTTAAACGAAATGCCCCTGCGGTATCTGAATCACATGCAGGAAGAAGATGTGGTTCATGGTGGATGGCCTTTCGGAAAAAATGGTGACGCGGGAAATGGCAAGGGACTGTTTACCGTCAATCAGCTTGAATTTCCCAATGGTCTGGGCATGGTTCCAGCAAGTAGAGGTTCCGCAAGCGTGTCTTACCAACTGGACGGTCATTTCAAAACTTTTGTGACCGGTGTGGCGCTCAAGGACGATAATTATCAATTTGTTGGTACTATTACATTTATGGTACTGGGAGATAACCGGGTTCTCTGGAAAGCCTCCGTTAAAGATGATAAGGATGTGCTGTTCTGTAAAGTTTCTGTCAGGGACATTAACAGACTGATGATTCGAACTGAAACGAAAGCAATTAATCGGGGAGCACACGCCGTCTGGCTTGATCCACACGTTCTGAAATAGAAATGAATTCAGTTTGAAAAGGAATTGATGGGTGGGAGCAGCCTCCGATACTCTCTCCGAAAGCCAACCGCCTCCAGACTGGACTGCCGGTCTGGAGGGAACCTGGAAATCAGACTGGCCGTTAACGCAGCAGCATCTGGAGGCGGACTGCAACCTGACTGCTGAAGCAATCCTCGGGCTGGAACGATTGCTGGGCAAGATGACGGTGCAATACGACGGGCATCGTGCCGTCTATACGATGCCCGAAATTCGTTATATCAAAGCGGGCAAAGAACACATTCTCGCAGGCTGGACACGGGAAGAGCCCCTGCATGTGCTCGGTCGCACGTCCACTCAACTGGCACTGTTGACAAAAGCCGTCGCACCACCCGTTGATCAGGACTATATCAGTCTGCTCACCTTCGAAAATGCAGACACCTGCTGGCTCTACCTGGGGTATTCCCCCCTCGCAGGTCTGCATGTCCGAGAATACTTTCGTCGAACTGGATTACAGTAAACGCTCTGAACACTCCCCAGTTATTTCATGTGAATAATAAGTTCTTACCCCTGCACTCAATTGATCAGTTGCTTGCAACCATGATTCGCTGATCAGGCCAGTCTGGGAATTCTGGCTTTTGAGGAAATGTGTTGATCAGACTTGCAGCCAGCAGAAAGCCCTCTTTTGTCAGTCGACATGACGTGAATGTGGGATGGGCGGGCAGCGCGAAATTTCCACTCCCCTCGATCAATTGCGGATGATTCTGCAGCAGCTGAATTAACGCCTGGTAGCGGTTGGCGATTTCTTCCGTCAATTCCCCCTCTGCAGTATACAGCTTCTGCAGACCAGAACGACGCGCAAATCGCCGGACGCATTCTTCGGCAGTCATCTCTCCAGAATAAAAGAGCGAGAGTGTCACAATCTGATCCGTATTCGAAATCCAGGTCTCGTCATCCGGACTGCCACCACGGAAATAAGCTGCGAGGATCAGCGCTTTTTCAATTGTTGTGAGATGCATATGCTGGCTTACAATCTTGATAGACACTGGGGTATGGTTTTCAGTGAGCGGATGATGGACTCGCAGGTTAGCATCATAGATTTGTGACTCATACCCACAGTTGACTGAACTGTTTCTTCTGCAGTCGTTCATGAATCATTAGAGTAACGAATTAAAAACAATTATTTGTGCGACCATCTTTACTCTCAATTTCCCAGGCATCACCCTTTTTTTTCAGCCGATAGATATACGTACTGCTGATACCTTTCTTCTTCAGCATCGAAGTCTGGAAACGGGCAGAGTTTTCCTCATAGTTCTTAAACTTGATGATATAGAGTCTGCCTGGCTGATTGTTTTCCGATAAAACGAATGCTGGCTCCCCTAGTCGAAACCTTTTAGAAGTTTCATCGATCTCCCCTTTGCCGACCATTGCTGTAGTGGGGTAGGCATTGATCCCCTGTTTATTAATTCTTTTCAGAATGGATTCTCGAAACGGGACGAACTTTCCTTTGTCGTCGCCATGGGTAAAGAAACAGGGTTCCCCTTTTGTGAGTTCGTCCTGCTTAAGCATATCCAGTGTGACGGTGACGCAGAGTTCGGTCAGCACTGCTTTTTCAGCCTGCGTATATTCGCGTTGCGGTTGCTGCTCCTGGTTCAGGAGCGCGATCGAAACCAGAACCAGATATCCCGTCGTCTTGACCCAAAACATTTTGAAGCCTCTTACTTCCGGTTTGAAAAAAACATAAGGGATGAAAGTCACATGCTTTAGATAAAATATCCCGCAATCGAAGCATGCGGGAACAGTATCGGGGCAGGTTTGTGCTGCAGTTTGTACCCCGAAAGGGACACGATCGTCAACCAGAATTTGTACAGGATCTGCCATCAGAGTGTGGTGATCCACGTCAATTCTGCTGACCAGTTCACAAATCGCAGCCTACTTTGTAAAAGCATCAGGGCCGACGTCAGCGGATTTCAATTGTTTGAGCAGTGTCTTGCCGGTTCGGCGGGTGTTTTTGATAGTGATATTCACCGGCAGCAGCGTGCGGGAACGACTGCCCAGACCGTGCCCTTTGACGATTTCTTCGCCCGCGTTATCGATCAGTGTGTTTCCGTCGATAAGGACGTTCTGAACCTGCGCATGCTGATTCAACTTCGGGTTCGGCACTCCCGCACTTAAAGCAATCGCGCCGTCAATCCGGTCGCCAATCCCTTCGATATGGTTGCCGATGATCTGGTGCCCTTCTCCGACAACGCGAATACCGCCGGAATGCCGGTCGCCGTCACCCAGGATCAGGTTTTCGCGAACGATGCAGTTATTTCCGTGCCGCAGTGTCAGAGCGCCGGCACAGCCGACGATCGTATTGCGTTCGTAGATATTGTCGCACGACTTGTTGGAGATGAGTTCCACTTCGCCGTCACAGTTTTCGAACAGGTTCTCAGCGACCACACACCGGGCTGATTTCATGGACGTTTCACTGGTGCCAATCCGCAGCGTCTCAAAGCCGTTGCCCTTCCCCTGCGGACGGTTGAGGAAGTGATTGCGTTCGATCCGATGCCGTCCCACTTCGCCATCGTCGTCCAGCCAGACCACCAGCGTGGTGCCGGAATGATTCTGGCCGGCAAATCGACAGTGGTCGACGCGATGATGATGCCCGTAGAGACTCAGCCACTGGTAGCGGACGTCGATCCTTTCAGGATTATACCCTTCGATGGTGCAGCGGGTCACCCGGTTGTGACCGCCCCGCACGCGGAACACATGCCCCGTTTTCAGGCTGCCATTTCGAAACGTAAAACCATCGAGAACCACATATTCGCCCAGCAGATTCAGTTCCGATGCGCCGGTGAACGCAATCTGGGACTGCACGGTAATCGGCTTTTCTTTCGTCCCCTCGAGGTAAAGTTTGATTTTGACATCGGACCAGTCAGCGCCGACGATCTTGATCACATCCCCCGGCTGGGCCGACTTCACCGCAGATTGCAATGCTGCTGGCGTTTCCACGCGAACCTCTTCCGCATTCGCGATGCTGTGACAGACTGCCAGGAGAAGAACAGTCAAGAACACACAGCGTTGTTTTAGCATTTTAACTATTCTCTGTAACATGTGTCTCATCAAGAAAAACATTCGGCTGTGCACTACCTTCAGCTCGATATTCGACTTAAATTCAATTCACGAAGTTCCCTACTCCGCCTTCACTCTCTCAAACGTCACCAGAATATGCTGATTCTCAGCGGTCGAAGAAAATTCTGTCGGACGGTTCCGACCGGCAGGTGCGAAACACAGCTTACGGGTATTCTTTTTGAGTTCGTAGATACCCAGCAGCGTTTGTCCCTGGTCCTGACCTGAAGCTGGCATAAAGTCGATTGTCCTGGGTTTCTGTGTCGGATCAATAGTGCTGGTTCCCTTGGCGACCTCGTTCCCTTCCGAGTGCAGGCTCCAGGTTCCATCAGATCCGTTGACCACCGTAAACTTAGTGGCGTCTGCATCACCTGCTTTGTTACCATTGACTTCCAGGGTCTTGATCCTCCAGGTTCCTTCAATCAGCTTGTGGTCTTTTTTGATTGCGGCCTCTTTGGCATCGTCGGCAGAAGCAAGCGTAGTCATCGACATGAGTAGAGCGAGTGCTCCGAGAAACAGATATCCGAAATGAGCGCGTTTCATGATATTCCCCTGGGTAGAAGTCTAAATTAGCAGTCAACACACTTTGTACAACTCTCTATCCTAGAAGACCTGCAGGTAATCTACAATGTTTTTCATCACAGAAACCCAAAAGGGGGAGTCCTCAGAATCATAGCGGGGAAAACCAAATGACTGAGAAGAGACCAGATGATTATCACGAACCGCTGTCGAGCGAGGCCATCGCAGCATTAAGCGAAGAAGTCGCGGAACTGGTTGAATCTTGCCGGGGGATATTCGACCAGGATGAACTCGCGGGAGTCGATCATTACCTTAACCATAATGAGCCGGAAATGGCGTTCGAAGGACTGTTAATTGATCTGATCAATGCCAACAGAGTTCCAGATTCTTTCGATTCAGATCAATGGAAGAGGATCGCACAAACCGCCGGGTTACCTGCTGGCGGTGTATTTGATGAAGACATCTGGAACAAATTTTGTATCTGGCTCGAAGATAAACAATAACGGATTCAGAATCTAAAGGTATCAGTTGCCTCAAACATCTGAACTTTCCCGAAATTAATGAAAGCACTTAACATGCAGAGACTTTCTTCCCTCCAGCTGACCCGCTGTAGCGTGTTGATCGTTATTTCAGTGGCCTGCCAGGTCTCATCGGGCCAGGAACCAACTTCCCCCGAAACACTTGACCGTCCGCTGCGGGTTCTGACGGCGAACATCTGGAATTATGCAGAGCCGTACGAACTTCGCATGAAACTACTGCGCGAGCAGATCACCGCACTGCAGCCTGATGTGATCGGCTTTCAGGAAGCGGGTTGGAAACCGGAAGAAGAACACCAGGTCAAACAGTTGCTGCGGGGCATGAACTACTTTATTGAACATGAATCCGATGGTTCTGATACCAAAGAACGTCGCCTGCTGGATGTGGCGGTCGCGTCCCGCTGGCCTTTGAAACGCAAAGCATTTCATAGTCTTCCCGGCAGCGGGAAAGCGCTGGCGGTTGAGATCGCAGCACCACAGCCCATCGGGCGCCTGTTGTTTGTTTCCACATTCGGGACAGCGCGCTGGCAGTTCGACCGCGAACTCCAGCGCGAACGCGATGCCGTAGCGCTGGACCGTTTCGTTCGTGAAATCAGCGATCCCAACGGGTTCCCGCCGATCATCGCCGGCGACTTCGACGCCACGCCTGACTCTGCCGGTATTCGTTATCTCACCGGACTTCAAAGTCTGGATGGACACAGCACGCATTATTATGATGCGTGGAAAGCTGCGGGCAACCGGGGTGCGGGTCCTACGTGGACCACGCAGAATCACTACGCTAAAAAGACCACCGAACAGTTCTGGCATCTGTCCGACCATCATCGTCGCATCGATTACATCTTCCTCGGTTCCCCTCACCATTTTCGCGGATATGCACGCGTAGTCTCAACGCGCGTCGTACTCAATCAACCTGTCGGGAAAGACTGGCCCAGCGACCATTTCGGCGTTATGGCAGAGATCGCGACGACACCAAAAGGCTCTGAAGCGACAGGCATCGACAAATAGCAATCATACAATTAACGCATTTTTCATGAGCCATGAACCAGCATTGTGCTTCCGTGGTCATTACAATTACTGATCAGTTCGATCATCTATAGTTCGTGAAAACTGCGTCGACACGAAGAGGTCAACCTGCGATTTCGTTTCAAATTAAAAAGTAAGGTTCATTTCAATCATGCGCTGGCATCTGATCGCAGGAATTGTGACTTCCCTGTTCGGCCTGTTTTTAATCGCGGGCGGCCTGTTGATGCTCGGTTCGCTGGCATACTACAATATTAAGCATGGGCCCATCGAATTCAGCAACGGTGAATACGCGGCGCTCGACAGCGTCGCCCTCACCTGGAAAAACATATTACGAGGCAGTGCCACATTGCTTACAGGCATAGGGTTGTCCATCGCGGGAGTCTGCTGGTTAAAACAAAAAACGCGCTATGGGCTGATCCTGTTTTTCTTTACGATGGTAGTGTCAGCGATCACGAGAGCATACATTCGGAATATGTAAAGCCATTCAGCCTATGCTTGGGAGTATCAGCGACGCCCATGTATATAGAGACCGAGTTGAATACCATGGCCAGCGGTTCAGACCACCGTCAGCAGGATTGGCTTGCCCTTCGTAATGACCAGGGTATGCTCGAACTGGGCTGACAAGTTTCCGGCCTCCCCTGCCAGGGTCCAGCCGTCATTGCCTTCCGTGACGATTCTGCTTTTCGTTGACAGGAAAGGCTCGATGGTAATGACGAGCCCTTCATGCAAAACCCTGGTATCTCCTGGTACATAATAACCGGGTATCTCACCAGGTTCTTCGTGCAGACCTCGCCCGACACCATGGCTACACAGGTTACGAATGATGCGAAAACCGGTTTGTTTCGCGACTTTCTGAATCGATTTCCCGATCCCATTCAGCGGGCGACCTGCCCTTGCAGCGTGACAGGCCTCGGTTAAAGCCATCTGAGTAGAAGCGATTAATTTGTCTTTGAGAGGATTACCCGGAGGCACAACGAAGGTGCCGCCCGTGTCTGCAAAATAGCCGTTCTTCTCAGCAGAGACATCAATGTTGACGACATCTCCTGGCTGAATCACCCGCTCTCCGGGAATCCCATGCGCGGCTTCTTCATTGACGCTGATGCAGGTATAGCCGGGAAAATTGTATGTCAGTTTCGGAGCGGACCTGGCCCCGTGAGATTCCAGCAGCGCTTTCCCCACCAGATCCAGTTCACCTGTGGTCACGCCCGGTTGTGTACAGGCCATCATTTCCTGCAGGGTAATCGCGACGATTCGGCCGATCTTTCTTAATTCCCTCAGGTCTTTTGCAGTTTCGATTGTCACGAAATATTCCTCATTCGTTTTTAAACCAGTAATCCAGTGCACGACTTTAGCATAATCAGATCAAGTCGCAAACAGCTGCGTTTCGATATCTTTGAAGGCTTTGAATTCCAGGGCATTGCCGCTGGGATCCAGAAAGAACATCGTCGCCTGTTCCCCCGGCTGACCGGCAAAGCGGATGCAGGGTTCAATCACGAATTCTATATCCTGTTCGCGAAGTCGATCAGCCAGGGAATTCCAGCGGTCCATCGTCAACACCACGCCGAAATGCGGGACGGGAACGCCATGGCCATCAACGGGATTGGCGTGCGAAGCGATTTTTCCCTCGGGTCCCAAAGCCGGATTCAGATGGCAGACGACCTGGTGACCGAAGAAATTGAAATCGACCCAGGTCTCGGCACTGCGCCCCTCACTACAGCCCAGCAGTCCGCCATAAAAGGCTCTGGCTTCAGCAATGTCACGCACCTGAAAGGCAAGATGAAACGGATCAACGGGCATAAGAAGTCTCGGCTGCTGGAGATAGTAGGAAGAAAACCTGTGACATCAATTTAACAGGATCATGCGACAGCAGCAAGAAAAAGAGATAAACGTCAAACAGTGACTCCCCTGCTCTGAACCGTAAATCATTCACCAGGAGCAACTACCGGGCCGAACAGGATTGGGTCTGCGACTCTTTGACTTTTGTGTTCTGCCCTCTTTTGAACGTTCACTGCAGGACTGATTGTCAGCCAACCTCTTGCCCGTTCATTCCTCGTGAGATATCATACACTCTAAACGAGGACTCCGCTTCAGAAGTCCTGCAGATCAAGTTAGCATCAATTTTACTCCGGGTATTCCGCATGTCAGAACAGCATTACGATTCGGATCTCCAGCAAAAGTCGTCGCTGCCAGTCGACATTCTGAGATTGCTGATTGTTCTGGCACTCATTCTTGTGGCAGGCCTGCTCTCTCACTATTGGCAGGGTGCCATCATTTGCCTGGGAGCCTCCCTTGGCATGTTTCTGGCAGAACGATCTGGTTCCAGTCGCAGGCGGGAATTTCTGTTCCTGCTGGGTATTCCGCTGCTGTCTTACTGGCTGGTACTCATGTCCTCATTCCTGTTGCATTCGGACAGCGTCACTGCAGCTCAGGTCAGCCTGTGGGCTTTAATTGGCCTCTGCACCGGAATTGTTCCAGCGGCCCTGTCCGTAGTCATTCTCAGCATCGCATCCGCCTTGATTGATAAGCTGACAGGACTGCGCCTGTTGAAATATGACTGGAATCACAATAAGTAACAATAACAAGGGGGTCAGGACTCTTTTTATTTGAGTCCTGACCCCTTTTTTACTTTCTGATTTCTCCAATCTCCGTGCAGGAAATCAACGCAATCTTCATTAAAACGTTGCGCATTCTTACCATCCTCATTGTTGAGCCAGTTTAAATGGGATTTTAACCTGTCGGCAATCTGTTCGTTATTCATAAAACACCTCAAGTATTAGCATTATGGCCAGATCCGAATCTGGTCATCGGTAAATTCGTTCGACTGTATCCATGTGCGGATTTCATTTAGCTGAGGGACATTAAGGGGTCAGGACTCTTTTTAATTGAGTCCTGACCCCTTTTTTATTTAGTAGCCTGGTCTTCACGTTCGATTTCAAAATGTCGCACCGCGGTATCATTCAGCGCACGGGTGGCAATCGCGACGGAAAGCCCCACCGCCAGCATACCGATCAGGCCAATTCCGACACTCACGATTTTTCCGATGGTCGTCTCAGGAGTGATATCACCATAGCCGATGGTCAAACCGGTGATGCAGGTAAAGTAAATCGCATCCCCAAAATCGATATTCTCATATCTCCAGATCAGAATCGCTCCCAGAAAAAGAATCAGGAGCAACCCGTAGATAACCTCCTGAATATATGACGCATATCGCCTGAACGCAGAAAGAAATTCGAGAAACAGAGGCAGACGTTTTTCCAGCAGGTGTTTTATCATGGATCACTTTTCACTTTGTATAAATGAGAAAGAGAATCACAGACAGATCATCATCCGCCTGTTGCAGACAGGGATTCGAACCAGGTGACATGTTGTAGAGGTAAGATAAGCGTCTGCCTCTGCTCCAACAAGGTCAACCGAACAGTTCAGAGACCGCTTCACCATCATCGAGCAGGGGAAGCGGACGGTCGAGTCGATCCTGGAGCATCACCTTCTGCGGATCAATGCCCAGATGACGATAGATCGTCGCAGCCACATCCTGCGGACTGATGGGACGTTCCACCACGGTTTCCCCATACCGGCTGGAACGGCCGATGACCTGCCCCATCTTCATCCCGCCACACCCCATCAGCACACTGAAGGTTCTCCCCCAGTGATCGCGGCCCGCGTGGATATTCATGCGGGGCGTCCGACCGAATTCGCCCATCGCCACAACCAGAGTTTTTTCATACAAACCACGATCCATCAGATCACGGATCAGACCAGCAATCGCTGCATCCAGAGGCGGAATCAGTTTGCGGGCCCCTTCTTCGGTTTTATAACGTCCCGCAGAACCGTGATGATCCCAGGGAACACAGTTGACCGTCACGAAAGTCACCCCATGCTCAATCAACCGCCGCGCCAGCAAGGCACTCTGACCGAAAGTATGTCTACCGTAACTGTCGCGCAGGGCAGCGGGTTCTGCCGAAATATCGAACGCAGAGCGAACCCCTTTCGAGTTGAGCAGTTCAAACGCCTTCTGCTGATGTTCGTCCACATCCAGAATCATTTTTTCATGCGCATGTGGCAGTGTATCGAGTGAGCCCAGCAGTTGCCGACGATTCTGCAGCCGATCAAACGTCAGGCCTTTTGTTAAGGTCAGATTCTGCACACTGAAGCTGCTGGTATTCGGATCGGAATTCACGATGAACGGATTGCTGCCGCCCCCGATGTAGGAGGAATAGTGAAACAGATTATCGGTCCCCCCCTTCAAGTGAGGCACTCCCACATAGGGGGGCATCCCCGCCTGGTTCGCACCGCGTAAAAAAGAGGCCGCCGAGCCCATCGACGGACGTCGCTGTACACGATTATCGGGTGCATTGAACGCGGGACCTTCAAAGCCGGTCAGCATCCAGTGATTCCCTTTGGTATGATCGCCCGAACCATGATTCACAGTCCGCAGCACTGCCAGATGTTCCGCCAGCTTCGCCTGTTCCGGCATCAGCTCGCCGAACCGGACATCGGTCAGACTGGTGGCAATCGACTGAAACGGCCCGCGATAGTCGGCGGGGGCATCCGGCTTGGGATCCCAGGTCTCCATATGCCCGGGGCCGCCACTCAACCAGAACAGAATGACGTTCGTATCCTGCTGCTTCGCGGGAATCGATGCTTCGGCCTTGAGCTTCATCAGATCAGCCAGCCCCAGGCCTCCTGCCCCCAGCAAACCTGCCTGCACGAAATTTCGGCGGGTGACGCCTGAGCAATCTGATAAGTTTCGAGCCATAAGGTTTCCAGAGAATAAGGCCAGCAGGTGAGGAATTGTCAGGCGAGTTCAGCTAACTACGCAAACACATCGACAGTCGTTGATATTATCGTCAAAAAATTAACTCAGGTCAAGAACGGGTCCTCTCTGTTGTCGGAATCAATCTTGCCTCCGACCTGCCTTCACATACTGTTTCATAATCGCATGCATCTGTTTGACTTTCTCGGGATGTTTATCAGAAACGTCGGTCGACTCGGCAATATCCTTGTCCAGATCATACAGTTGATATTTCACCGGAACACGCGGATCCAGAACTTCTTCCACCGTTTTCGGTCCTTTAATGATCAGTTTGAACGGTCCCTGGCGAACGGCGAAGGTGCCGTTGTGATGATTGTGGATGATCGCTTTGTGAAACGAAACGGGCCGTGCTGCGCCCGTGAGCGCCGGATAAAAACTGACGCCGTCTTCTGCAGTGTTGCTGTCCAGATTGACGTTCAACATCTCCGCGAGTGTGGGCAGGACATCGTTAAAGACAATCGTTGTCGAACACCACTCGCCCGGCTTGATTTTATCAGGCCAGCGCACAAGAAACGGCACACGATGCCCCCCTTCTTCAAGGCCCCCCTTCCAGCCACGGCAGTCGCTTGTACTGTCGTGCCCGTAAATATGCGTATCTCCCCGTACCCAGCGCTGCGGATAACCGCGCGTCCGATCCACGGGGCCGTTATCGCTGGTGAAGAATAGCAGCGTGTTGTCTGCGATGCCCAGTTCGTCGAGTTTGCTGAGCAGTCTGCCGACATGGTGATCGAGTTCGACGACGAAATCCCCGTACGTGCCTGCCTCGCTCTTCCCGACGAATTCCTGGTTGGGAACAATCGGATTGTGGGGCGTTGTCATCGCATAATACAGGAAGAACGGCTGATCGGGTAACGTACGGACCGCAGTCTCAACAAACTCGCACGCCTTGTTCGAAAGCGTCGGCACCAGGCGATCCATCGTGTAGCCCGCGGCAATGATATTATCATCCCGGCCAAACCATTCGCCGTGTAGTTTCTTTGCCTGTTCCGTTGTAAGCGTGGGAATCACGGTCACGCGATTGTTCTCGATCCACGCCGCCGGGTTCATCTCCGCAGAACCGGCGGTGCCGAACGAATAGGCGAACCCAAAATCTTTCGGCCCCTTTATTGCGGGAGCAGCGAAATCAATGTTTTTGAAGTTCTGGTAATTGGGATCGACGCGAATCTGTTCCCGCTCGCTTTCGTCATGCAGCTTCCAGTCAAGCCCCTGATGCCACTTGCCCACCAGTCCTGTCTGGTAACCGGCGTCCTGCATCAGATTCGCAATCGTGCTGCGTCCCGGTTCAATCAGTGTGCCGGCGAAGTTAGCGAGGTTGCCCCCTGAGCCCAGCCGGGTCCGCCACATGTAGCGACCGGTGAGCAGGCCATAGCGGGAAGGCACACAATACGAGCCCGCGGCATGCGCGTCGGTAAACACCAGGCCCTGCCGCGCGAGTTTGTCCAGATGCGGTGTCGGTATGCGGCTCTGTCTGTTGAGTGCCGTTACATCTCCCAGCCCCATATCATCAGCGAGAATGATGACCACATTCGGTCGAGGTGACTGATCCGCCGCCGATAATTCTGCTGATTCAATAAACGACATCAGCATGAAACAGCAGACCAGAGTGATAATAAGCCTTCGCATGGTGTATTCCTCAACAGTGCGTCTTTAATAACAGACGCAGAGTGCGATGATAAGTTCTACTAATAAACTACACAAAGAGAAGGCGGAAGGGAATATTCAAGACACCTGCACCGCCATACCTTGATTGGTTCATAATACACTGCACTGATACCAAATATCATATTTTTAAATAAAAGCAGTTGCCTTAGTGTGTCTTCCACACTACCATATGTGTATTACACACACTATCTATAAAGAATTTAATTCGGCGAGAGCGAACCAGTTCTAAAACAAGTCAGGATCGGGAGAAACACAAAGACTGATCCAAAATGGATTTACATTCAATATTTGACGATGAAGCACAGTTCGTAACGGGGAGAAGTTCCATGATCAGTATTAAAACAGTTCGACAGGGTGAGCGGGTTGCGATCTGGGATTATAAAGGGCGGGTGGACTATGTCGATGGTCCTCGGCGGTTGATCCTGTTTCGCAAGTCGATTGAACCGTTGCGGCAGTATTGTGCCGGTGCAGACCAGTATCTTTCTATTGAATTTGTCGACGGGCACTGCGAACATCAGCGGGGACCGATCTCGATCTGGTATGACCCGGTTCAGTATTTATCGATTGAAGTCATAACTGCTCTGGAACTGGATTCGCACGAAGCGATCGTGGTCTATCGCCGTATCGGAAATGAAGTCCACAGACGCGTGGAACGTGGCCCCATGCTATTCGTTCCCGAGGAAAATGAATGGCTGCATGACTTTCGGTGGCATGGTGCAGACCCGAAAGATCCAGCCCACAAGGTTCCCCGGGCGTTAAACTTTAATAAACTGCGGGTCATTCCTGACCAGACGTACTATCTGGTAGACGAAGTGCGAACTGCCGATGATGCGTTACTGACCGTCAAACTGATGATCTTTTTTGAATTGTCTGACATTGAAAAGATGCTGGATCAGACGCACGATCCCATTGCCGACTTTATCAATGCGGTCACGGCCGACGTCGTCGATTTTACCGGAACGCGTTCCTTCGAAGCGTTCAAGCAGGACACCGAGCAGTTGAACGAACTGGAGTCGTACCAGAATCTGCTGGCACGGGCAGCCCGGATTGGCTACCAGGTCAATAAGGTTGTGTACCGCGGTTACACGGCGGGCGAGACACTGCAGACGATGCACGACAGTGCGATCGAAGCCCGGACACGACTGAAGCTGGATGCGGAGACCGAAATTCAGGCCCAGGAACTGGCCGACGTGCAACTGGCGCGGGAAGCCATCCGGGCCGAAAAACGCCAGGAGATGGAATCGAAACAAACCGAACACGACATTCACCTGCAGCGATTGCAGCACGACGAGCAGATTCATCAGCAGGCAGAATTACAACTTGCCGACGAAGAGACCAGTCGCCGCGTCAATCAGATCGAGTTGGAACATCAGCGAGCGAAAAATGAAGAACAGGGTCGTTATCTGGCAGCGATGCGCGAAATGCAGATCGACCTGACCCGCTACCTGGTGGCCCAGTACCAGAATCCGGACCGTTTAATTCGGATCAGCGGCGATCATGACGCCAGCCTGCATTTACACGAAGATAACTAATAAATCTGAAAAGGAACTTTCATGACAATCTATTTTTATTCGACGAAAGAAGCCTACGGTGAGTTTTCGAACTTCAAAGCGTATCCTTTCGAACTGAAGGGGAAGACCTGGCGAACTGTGGAGCACTATTTCCAGGCACAGAAATTCGCAGGAACGGAGCACGGATGGTAGTTGTAAATTACCAGCTTGCGATTTGGGTGATGAGGGAGGTAATGGTGGATCAGGTGGCGGAAGGCCGAATGGGGGAGACTGTAAATCGAAGTGTAAGTGCAGGGCTGGAAACTGTTTTACTGCCGGCACGCTCGTTCATACACCGACGGGAACGCAATCGATCAAAACGCTCCGCGTCGGCCAGCGCGTGACGACCTATCTGCCGGACGAACGGAGAGAAGAGCCAGCGGACTAACTGTCCCTCAAGCACACCATATCTTCCCTGTTCGCCATTTCACTACTAAGATCGGCGAGTGGCTCTGTTGTTGTGGAATCGATCTTGACTCGAGTCAAAATGGTGTATGGTTACCTTCATGTGATTATCCAGGTCGAATTGCATCAATTCATACCGGACGCGACAATTCTAAGATTTATACTGCTTATGTACTTGCTCAACTTAGAGGGGCTAAGAGTTGCGCTGATGCTAAAAACATTTTGGTTGGTATTAAGCAAGAATTGTTGAACGGAACATTGGCATTGAATAGGGCTAATCCTACTGATCACCCTTGTTAAATATTAAGGAAATTCCATGAGACATATTGCAATGCTGATCCCAACAGACTCAGATTCAACACCCTCTATTGATGAAGACAAATCTCAGATTGAGTGGGATAAACTAAATATTAACTATTGGATTTATGGATCCGGCCCGGTTTCTCCAGATATCTCACCAAACCAAATTGCTGTTGTTAATCACCCAGATGCTACAAATTGGGATTTTTATTTTATATCTAATGCTTGGGGAATTTTTTCAGAAAAATTAACTGAGCTAGTGCGACCGTATTGTACTGGAATATTCGATTTTTGGCCTTGTACCCTTAATGGGGCCAAATATTTTATACCAAGGAAAATTGGCGAAATTGATTGCTTAGACAAAAAACTCAGCCAAGAGGTTAGATATGGAGAAAATGTAGGTTATTCGAGTTTCGTGTTCCTAGAAGATAAGCTACCTAAATCAGGTATATTTACTATTCCTGAAGAAGACAATATTTTTGCAACAGCAGATGTTGCTCGTCATATCCTTGCTGAAAAATTAAATGGCATAGAAATATATAACGCTGCAGGCAACAGGAAAACATATGAAAATATCGACTGGGATCCTTTATGGTAATTTGACTTAACTTACAAGGCATAATAATTCTGCTGGACATGCCAGAAATGGGCGTGGAAGGGGCAGCGCTGTTCGAAGCCATCGACGACTGTCCGGAAATCGAAACGGGCCCCGGCCGCGTGATTACCGCGACCTTCGCGCATTCGACCGGCGAATGTCTGGAATTCGATATCGAAGGCGAATCCACGCCGCTCCGCGTTACCGG
>TARA_R110001592_G_scaffold107065_8_pt1 | contig 16895 bp, 16 predicted proteins | sample TARA_R110001592 | Tara Oceans TARA_R110001592 (sample SAMEA4398387) | marine metagenome | biome: Polar Biome; feature: [SRF] surface water layer (ENVO:00010504); material: water (ENVO:00002006), including particulate matter (ENVO:01000060) such as... | depth 5 m
CGACCTTTCAGGAACTGGCTTATCAGCAATCAGGTAGCGGCCTGAATTTTGGCCTGCAGCCCAGCGAGTCGCGCAATGCCGAGGTCGGCCTCAAACTGCGTCACGAGCAAACGCGCGTCAATCTGGCACTGTTCCACAGTCGCGTAGAAGACGAAATTGTTACCGGCCCCAACCAGGCTGTGACTGGCCGCAGCACCTTCGTCAATGCCGGCCAGTCGACCCGCCGCGGCATTGAGCTCTCGCTCGAACAGGGTTTCGATCATGGCATCGAAGCTTACCTGGCTTACACTTTGCTAGATGCCCGCTTCGATAGTTATACGACCAACAGTGGCGCAGATCTATCTGGCAAAGATCTCCCGGGTGTCCCGCGTCACAGTCTATTCGCCGAATTGAGCTGGCAGCCACCGGGTAGCGGCTTTATCACTGCACTGGAAGCACAATCACTAAGCGAGCGCTTCGCCACCGATGAAAATGATGCACGCGCAGCGGGTTACGCCGTATTCAACTGGCGCGCCGGCTATAGCCACCAAGTGGGCGACTGGACGGTCGATCCTTTTGTGCGCATCGACAACCTCGGCGACAAAGAGTACATCGGCTCGCTGATTATTAACGGTCCTGGCGGGCGCTTCTACGAACCTGCTCCCGACCGTCAGTGGCTGGTGGGCGTCGGATTGGAGTACCAGTGGCGCTAAGGCTATTAACTGGGCGAGCCGAGTTTCACCTCGGCCACCCTGTGAGCCAATAACATTTTTAGTCGAGGCGGAGCTCGCCTCGCCCGAAAATAAATCCAGTATATTTGACAAAAGTTCACTTATTTGCCTGCATTTGCTGATTCTAGGGTTTTTCGTTTGTTATTTTTGACATAAGATCAATCCACGCGCTACCCAGCATCTTAGCCCCAGCAACGCCAGGACGACCCATGAACAGCCTTTACGCCGCCCCCCGCCAGCAGGATCTCAGTCTCGATGAGTTCTGGATGCCTTTCACCGCCAACCGCCAGTTCAAAGACCGACCACGTCTGCTGGAGAGTGCCGAAGGCATGTTCTACACCGATGTCGAGGGCCGTCAGATCATTGATGGCACCTCCGGACTCTGGTGCTGCAACGCTGGCCACGGACGTCAGGAGATTACCGAAGCGGTGGCTCGTCAACTCAGCAAGATGGATTTTGCACCGACCTTCCAGATGGGCCATCCGCTGCCATTTCAACTGGCCGAGCGTCTGGTAGACATTGCTCCCGAGGGCCTGAACAGAGTGTTCTTCACCAACTCCGGTTCAGAGTCGGTGGACACCGCACTGAAGATCGCTCTGGCCTACCACAGAGCCCGCGGCGAAGGCACTCGTACCCGACTGATCGGCCGCGAGCTGGGCTATCACGGCGTCGGTTTCGGCGGTATTTCAGTCGGCGGCATGGTCAACAACCGCAAGGCTTTTGGCGTGCAACTGCCCGGCGTGGACCACCTGCCGCATACGTTGGATCTGGAACGTAATGCCTTTTCCCGCGGGCTGCCCAAGCAGGGTGCCGAATTCGCCGACCACCTGGAGCGCCTGGTCAATCTGCATGGCGCCGAGAATATCGCTGCCGTCATTGTTGAGCCCATGTCTGGCTCTGCCGGCGTCATTTTGCCACCCCAGGGCTATCTCAAGCGCCTGCGAGAGATCACCAGGAAGCATGGCATTCTGCTGATTTTTGACGAAGTGATCACCGGCTTTGGCCGGGTCGGCTCGCCATTCGCCGCGCAGCGCTGGGAAGTCATCCCCGACATCATGACCACGGCCAAGGGCCTGACCAACGGCGTCATTCCAATGGGTGCGGTGTTCGCCAGCGAGACCATTCAGGACGCGTTCATGCATGGTCCAGACGGCATCATTGAGCTGTTCCATGGCTATACCTATTCAGGTCACCCGGTCGCCGCGGCGGCTGCCCTGGCAACGCTGGACATCTACGCTCGCGATGGCTTGCTGACCCGCATCAGGGAGCTCGAAATCTACTGGCAGGAAGGGCTCCACAGCCTGAAGGGCTTGCCCCATGTGATCGATATTCGTAACACCGGCATGGTCGGCGCCGTGCATCTGGCGAGCCGCGATGGTGCTCCCGGCAAACGCGGCTACGACGTATTCGAGGCCTGCTTCTGGGATGGCCTAATGGTGCGCAACAGCGGCGATATTATCGCGATGGCGCCGCCACTGATTGTCGAAAAGAGCCATATCGACCAGATCATCAATACCCTGGGCGACGTGATACGCCGCATTGCATAAACAAGCGCCCATTGCGACACACACAACCCATTCAACGTTTATTTGAAACTGGTGACCCAATGACTCTGCAACTGACTCACTTTATCAACGGCACGCGCACGGCAGCCAGTGCGCGCACCCAGCCATTATTCGAGCCCGCCACTGGCGAAGAGCGCGGCCAGGTGTCACTGGCCAATGTTCAGGAAGTGGAGCAGGCGATCGCCGCTGCCAAGGCTGCGCAGCCAGCCTGGGCCAAGACTACTCCGCTCAATCGTGCGCGTATTTTGTTCAAGTACAAGGCCTTGATCGAAGCCCATGCCGACGAGCTGGCCGAACTGATTACCCGTGAGCATGGCAAGGTATTTGACGACGCCAAAGGCGAATTGACCCGCGGACTGGAAGTGGTGGAGTTCGCCTGCGGTATTCCGCATCTGCTCAAGGGCGAACATACCGAACAGGTCGGTGGAGGTGTCGACGCCTGGACGGTCAACCAACCTCTGGGCGTCTGCGCCGGTATTGCCCCATTCAACTTTCCGGCAATGGTGCCGATGTGGATGTTCCCGATCGCAATTGCCTGCGGTAACACCTTCATCATGAAGCCGTCGGAAAAGGACCCCAGCGTACCGATGCGGTTAGCCGAACTGCTCACCGAAGCCGGCTTGCCTGATGGGGTAATGAACGTCGTCAACGGTGACAAGGAAGCCGTTGATGTACTACTGAGCCATCCCGACGTGCAGGCAGTCAGCTTTGTTGGTTCGACGCCCATCGCCGAATATATCTATGCCACCGGTTGTGCCAACGGTAAGCGAGTCCAGGCTCTGGGCGGCGCGAAGAACCACATGCTGGTCATGCCCGATGCGGATCTGGATCAAACCGTGAACGCGCTCATGGGGGCGGCTTATGGCAGTGCCGGCGAGCGCTGCATGGCGATCTCGGTGGCTGTCGCAGTGGGTGACGAGGTAGCTGACAAGCTGGTCGCGGCGCTATCGCCCAAGGTCAAGGCACTCAAGATTGGCAATGGTCTGAGCGCCAGCATGGAAATGGGACCGCTGATATCCGCTGCACACCGGGCCAAGGTCAGGGGGTTTATCGATCAGGGCGTGACCGAAGGCGCCGAGTTGGTAGTCGATGGTCGGGACATTACCGTTCCAGGACTGGAAGGCGGCTTCTTCATGGGCGGCTGTCTGTTCGACAAGGTCACTTCCGGCATGACCATCTACCAGGAAGAGATCTTCGGCCCCGTGCTGTGCATTGTGCGCGTGCCCGATTACGCGACCGGCGTCAAACTGATCAACGACCACGAGTACGGCAACGGCACCGCGATTTTTACCCGCGACGGCGATGCGGCAAGGCAGTTCTGCAATGAAATCCAGGTCGGCATGGTCGGCGTCAATGTACCGATCCCCGTGCCCATGGCCTTTCACAGCTTTGGTGGCTGGAAGCGTTCACTGTTTGGCCCCCTGCACATGCATGGTCCGGACGGCGTGCGTTTCTATACCAAGCGCAAGGCAATCACCTCACGTTGGCCCACGGGTATCCGGGGCGACGCCGAGTTCAACATTCCGACAATGAAGTAATCACCTATGTCCATAGAGAACATCGTCGACTTTGCCACCGCACCCACTGAAGCCGAGCACTACCGTCCCGACCCGGCCAAGGTAATCGCCGGTGATCCGGCGCAATCAGTATGCAACCATTACAGCAGTCCTTGCGGCCAGTTTTCCAGCGGAACCTGGGAGTGCGTGCCCGGCCACTGGACAGTGAGCTACAGTGAACATGAGTACTGCGAGATACTCGAGGGCGTATCGATACTGCATGATGATCAGGGCGGCAGTCGCACTTTGGGTAGTGGTGACCGATTCGTTATTCCCGCCGGCTTCACCGGCAGCTGGGAGGTAATAGAGCGCACGCGCAAGGTCTACGTGATTTTCGAGCCACCGATCCGCTGAGCAACAGTCAAGGCTTCGGCATAACGGCTACAAAACGAAATCGACATGGTCTAAACGTGACCCAGCGGTTACAGTTCTCGTCAGCTTATGCATTCGAAGAACAATTCAGCGCCCTGGTCGGCACACGTGTCGCGAGAGATTGCCAGCCTCAGGCTGGCACGGGCGCCGGATTTCTGTCAGGAGTCATGCCAGATGTCGCGCTTGCCGGTCATAGTTGGATTTGGTGGCTACAACGCCGCCGGTCGTAGTTCCTTTCACCACGGATTCCGTCGCATGGTGATCGAGTCCCTGCCCGCCGCTGAGCGTCAGGAAACTCTGGCCGGTCTTGCGGTGCTGATGAAACTGATCAGGGTTGAAGATGATCAGTATCTGGATGCTGATGATCAAATACTGACGCCGGCCGTCATCGAGACCCGCTTTGGTCCACAAATCCTGCAGGGTACCCTGGTGCGCCGGATCGAGAAGCGACATCTGGATGTAGATGCAGCCCACTGGCAAAAAAATCTGACCATCACCGGCGAAGCCGGCAAACCCTTCTCTTTCATTACTCTGGCAAAGCAGCTACCCGAACCGCTACCTACCGACTGGGTCATCGAACCGCTGAACGATAACGAAGTCATGGTGACGGTCTATGACGGTTGCGACATCAAGGTCGACAGCTACCGGTCATTGCCGGTGAAATCCGCGGGTCAGCTGCCCAGCGGCTTCGAACCCAGCGAGCATTACGCCTCGCGCTTTCACCCCCGCGGCCTGCAGATGACGATCCTCGCGGCCACCGACGCGCTGCGCTCGACCGGTCTGCCCTGGCAAACCATTGTTGACAGCGTACAGCCTGACGAAATTGCGGTATTTGCCAGCAGCGCGATGAGCCAGCTGGACGAAAACAGTTTTGGCGGTTTGATGCAGTCGCGCCTGAAGGGCGGCCGGGTCAGTGCCAAGCAGCTAGCTCTGGGCCTCAACAGCATGCCCGCGGACTTTATCAATGCCTACATTCTCGGCAGCGTAGGCACAACGGGCGCGATCACCGGCGCCTGCGCGAGCTTTCTGTACAACTTGCAGAAAGGCACCGAAATGATCACCAGCGGTCGTGCCCGGGTGGTGTTGGTAGGCAACGGAGAAGCGCCGGTTACTCAAGAGTGCATCGAGGGCTATGGTGCGATGGGGGCGCTGGCTACCGAAGAGGGGTTGCGCAACATCGAGGGTCAGCCAGACGTTGATTTTCGCCGGGCGAGTCGTCCGTTCAGCCAAAACTGCGGCTTCACCCTGGCCGAATCAAGCCAGTTCTTCCTGTTGATGGACGACGAGCTGGCCATGCAGCTGGGTGCCGATATCCATGGCGCCGTTCCAGACGTATTCATCAACGCCGACGGGTTCAAAAAATCGATCTCCGCACCGGGGCCGGGAAATTACCTGACCATGTCCAAATCGATTTTCAGCGCGATGCAGATCGTCGGTGAAGACGCCGTGCGCCAGCGCAGCTTTGTGCATGCCCATGGCTCAAGCACGCCCGCGAATCGGACCACCGAGTCAGAGCTGCTTGACCGTGTAGCAGGAGCATTTGATATTCGCGATCTGCCACTCACGGCAGTGAAAGCCTATGTTGGTCACTCGCTGGCCAGCGCCAGTGCCGACCAAATGGCCTCTGCACTGGGCAGCTTCAAATATCAGATCATCCCTGGGATCAAGACCATTGATGCGGTAGCTGATGACGTACACCGCGAACAGTTGCGCATCAGTATCAGCGACGTGCACCGCCGCGACCAGCCACTGGAGGTCTGCTTCATCAACTCCAAGGGATTTGGCGGCAACAATGCCAGCTGCGTAGTGCTCGCCCCCGGCGTGGTCGAACGTATGCTGAAGAAGCGCTATGGCGATACCGCTTATGCCGATTACAGCACGCGCCGGGAGGCAACCCGCGCCGCTGCCCATGCGTACGATCAGAAGGCACTCAAGGGCCAACTCGATGTGATCTACCATTTTGGTCAGAACATGATCGACGACAGTCAGATAGAAATCAACGGCTCGCAAATGCACATTCCAGGCTTTAACCGGCCTTTGGTGTTTCGCAAGGACGACCGTTTCAAGGATATGCTCTGAGCAAGTGTAACCAGGCCATCCCCTGCAATTGCTGCAGGGGATGGCCCTGATTCTCAGCGCTTGGCGCGGGCAGCCGCAATAAACGCGGCCATCGCTGCATTCTTGTCCGCTTCGACCTTCTGCACATTCGGGTTCTCGGCCAGCTTGGCCTGCAACACGCGGGCTTCTGGCAGATCAGCCAACAGGTCAAGGTCAAACAACTTCTTGGCTACGGCGCAGGCTAAATCGAGGCTGTACAGGAACATAAGGTCGGCAATAGTCATCTCACTCCCCGCTACGTACGGGGCAAACTTGCCATGACGCTTGAGTGTCGCGATGCCGGCGAGCAGATCGGCTTTGGCCTTGTCCTTGACCTGCTGGTCCACCTTGCCGCCAAAGAACACTTCCGCGTGGCAGGTCCGTGCCGGCAATTCCAGGTACAGCTCGATTTCCTTGGTAAGGGCACGGACAGTGGCCCGTTCAAACGCATCCTTGGGCAGCAGTGGCTTGCCACCCTGAGTTTCCTCGATATATTCGAGAATTACGTTGGTCTCGCTGACAAAGCCGTGCTCGGTTTCCAGGCTGGGCACCTTACCACGGGGGCTGATGGCCAAAAAATCTGGTTCCTGGCTGGGATGAACCACATGCACTTCGAAATCAACGCCTTTCTCGAGCAGCGCCAGTTTGACCATATTGAAATAGTTACTAACGGCAAATCCATGAAGCTTGAGCATGCAAAACTCTCCTGCAAGGTGGGTATTATTTTTACTGTCCACTCGTTGTAACGGTGTAGAAGTAAATAATCCAGCGGCATAAGCTGGCTGAATGCCCACGCAGTGATAGCAGACAGACAATATTCACTATGCGGTCGGGGGCCTTTTACGGCTAGACTGCAAACTGGACATCCAATAAAAGGTAGTGCCGACCATGCTCAAATCCGCCGAGATCGACGAAATCAACCTGCTCAACAAATTCAATCTGGCCAGCTCCCTGGAGGGCTTGAAGATTCACCAGCACGAGGCCGCACAGGACGTGGTTGCTGCGGCAGAGCGCCTGCACGCACGGGGATTGACCACGCAGCCCGATGGCGGCTACCTGACCAGCCTCGGCTTGGACGCGGCAGAACACAGCCAGGCATTGCTGACGATTCTGCGCGCCGACTGAGAGCGGTGAATCAATCATGGCCCTGAGTGGCGAAATCCAACCACAGATAGCCGAGGGCATCGACCGCAAGGCGCTGACCACCTTGCGCAATCGCTTTATGGGTATCAACAGGAGTCGCCTGCAGCGGGTATTGCAGGCGCTGCCTTCACGTCAGTACAACGTGCTGCAGTTGATACCACTGCTATTTGATGTCAATCATCCGTTACTACCCGGCTACATCTCGCGTCTCACGCCCCATGGGCTTGCTGCCTATGTGCCAGACCAGAATGTCCTGCTCGGCGCACAGGCCCTGACCAGAAGCTTCAGTTATCGGCGCCACCCAGCTGGCTTCACCGCCGAGATCCAAGCGCTGTATCTGATGGGGAGCGGCGGCACCATCGCCCAGTCGGACCAGAGTGACCTGGATATTTGGGTGTGTCATACGCCTACGCTATCCACTGGCGCCATCGCGGAGCTGGCTGCCAAGTGCCAACAGATCAGCGACTGGGCCGTTACTCAGGGCTGCGAAGCGCACTTCCATCTGGTCAATCCTGCCTCGTTCAGTCTCGGCGATCGCGACAATGCTCTGAGTATCGAAGATTGTGGCAGCACCCAGCACTATCTTTTGCTGGATGAGTTCTACCGGACCGCCATATTACTGGGCGGTCGCTTCCCGCTATGGTGGCTGGTACCCGCCTATGAAGAAAAGCATTACGTCAGCTTTACGCGACAACTGATAGACAAGCGTTTTATCCGGGAGCAGAACAGTCTCGATCTCGGACACATGGCGCGCATACCCGCCGGGGAGTATGTCGGCGCAGGACTATGGCAGCTGTTCAAGGGTATTGAGTCACCCTACAAGTCCGTGTTGAAGCTGCTTCTAACCGAAGTCTATGCTGGAGAGCATCCCGAAGTGAGCTGTCTCAGTCTGGATTTCAAACAGGCGGTATACGCTAATCGTCTCGCCCTGGATGAGCTCGACCCCTATGTCATGCTCTACCGGCGTATTGAACGCTACCTGCTCGATCGCAAGGAGAATGAACGCCTCGAACTGGTCCGTCGCTGCCTGTACATCAAGGCGGATGTTCACCTGAGCAAACGCATCGGCAGTCTCGGCTGGAAACGCAGTCTGATGGAAAAACTGGTTAGCGAATGGCACTGGGACACGCGACAACTGCAGCAAATGGATAACCGTCATCTCTGGCGGGTCGGTGAGGTGACCCGGGAGCGCCAGCAGTTGGTCAGTGAACTGACCCACAGCTACCGTTTTCTTGCCCAGTTCGGACGTAGCAATGACGTTATCAACCAGATCAACAGCCGGGATCTGTCCTTGCTTGGCCGCCGCCTGTACGCCGCTTTCGAGCGCAAGGCAGGTAAGATCGAAGTGATCAATCCGGGCATTGCACCCGATCTCAGTGAGCCGCTGATGACCCTCGCACAGCGCCATGGCAAAGACCAGGTGCAGGCCAGCTGGAGTCTTTTCCGGGGCACGCTTGGCCAAAACGAGCTGAACGACCATATACCACTCAAGCACACCCGCCATCTGATCGAACTGATCGCCTGGGCACACCGCAATGGTCTGGCCGATGCGAGCACGCGTATAGCCGTGCACCCGGGTGACAGCGCATTGAGCGAATTCGAATTGAATAGCCTGCTGGCTACTGTGCGTCAACACTTCCCCCTGCCGCTGCCGGCGTTGACAGAAATCGCATTATCGCGCCCCAGTCAGCCTTGCCAATCGCTGCTGTTGATCAACGTGGGCCTCGACCCTCTACCGCTGACCAGTCAGAAAAATCTGCATCTTATTAGCAGCCATACCGACGCTCTGGGCTACTCGGGGCTGCGTGACAACCTCATTTTGAGTATTGATCAGGTCACCCTCAATAGTTGGAACGAGCTTCAGGTCAGCCGGTTCGAGGGCGAGCAGGCATGCGTCCAGGCACTGTGCGACTACCTGAACAAAGCCCACGAACACCGGCACCATCCGGACCTGCAAGTGGCCTGTTTCTGCCGCAATCGCTCCAGCGCCATAGCTGAGCGGGTCGCGCAGCTGTTCAAGGACGCCACCCGACAATTGCTCACCGATCCACCATCACGCTTTTTGCTGCAGGTGCAAAACAGCTTCCAGATTCTCGAACGCAAGGATGGGCTGATCGCTGTTACCCGGCTGGCTGACCGGGACCGTTTGATGCGCTACCTGGGCACCGGGCGTCATAATTACAGCCCTCTGACGCTGGACCGGTTCGCCTTGCAGGGTCAGGATACGGCGTTAATACTGGGCCAGTCGCGCGCTGGCGAGATCAAGGTGTTCTACCGCCTGCTTTCCGACCGCCAGGCAGAGATTAGCGTGCTGGACGAACTCGGCGCACTGTGGCGCACGCGACAACCTTGCAGCAACGAACAGACACTGCTGCTACCCTTGCTCCGTTTTTTGCACAGTATTGGTCTGCGCAGACAGTTCAATCAGAGCCTGGAAGCCAGCCTGCAACAAGAACCGTTATCGATCCATGCTATTCGCCCTGCAGCGGACGGCCAACCGTTACGACTTGAATCGCAACGGGTACCGGACCACGGCATTGAAACAGACTATTACGCGGTGCAGGCGATTGCGGGACCGGGTGACGATCAGAGCCTGAAGGTCACCATCTTCTGCGGTCAAAAGGAGTTTTCCGAACTGGATCATGGGGCAACCCTGTTTGGCGCGGCGGCCGAACATATTCTGCAGCAGCGCACCCGAACGGAAAAATACCCCTGTTACATAACGGATCTGGATCTGTCCGCTATTGATCCAACCGGTAACATGCAGACAGTCAACTACCTGCGTTATCGTCAGCAACTCGAAGATGCGCTTAATACAGCGATGGGTATTGCGCGCAACTGACTATCTGCTAGCGGGCCGCGCTAGAGCTCGACTTGCATGACGCTGCTTGGCCAGCGCGGCAATCTGCCGTTGGCGCTCATCGCTGGCCATGGCCCATTCAAGGATCTCTGGCATCAGCCGCCCGCAGCCTAGGCACTGTTCGCCATCAAGACAACACTTGCGCACACAGGGTGATGGCTGACGTCCGGCGTTTGACACCTACTCTTCCTCCAAGTCCAGTTCCAGCTCTTCACCGGTCAACTCGGCAAGAATCTGGCTCAACACCCTTTCCAGAGGCTCGTCGTCGCAATCGTGCAGCCAGCCTTCATCAGGGACGTAACCAAAATGGCGCGTCGCATCCGGCGCGGTCAACCAGACTTCCCGCGACGCTGGCTGCCGTCCGACAACCAGACGGGGGCCTTCGGCCAGGATCAATACCAGTGATCCTTCTACCAGTTCCATATCCAGATCCAGTCCGCTGGCATCCAGCGCGTGCTCGATTCGATCCTGCAGCAGATCGACCTGTTTGTTGAAATCAGCTTCGTTCAGTTCATGCATGCGGTTCTCTTCTCTTTGCTTCCAGCGCCGGTTCGGATGCGTCAGACCGGGCGGCTGGGTATACTGCCGTATATTGCCTGTATTTCAACAAGGATTTAATCATGAAGCATTCAATTCTCGTGCTGCTCGCGTTACTCGTTCTCGCTGGCTGCGGTCAGAAAGGGGCTCTTTACATGCCGGCTGAGAAGTCAGAAGAGCCGCGCAACCAAGCCGAGGAAGCGATGATTCAGCAGCCTTCTGAGCGCTGAACGATCCGCTTACCCCCGTATACCTGAACACGAAGCCCATACCATGACAGCTTTTGATTACCGCGATGGCGAACTCTACGCCGAAGCTTTGCCGTTGTCCGATATTGCCAAGCAGTACGGCACTCCCTGTTACGTTTACTCGCGCCAGGCCATAGAGCAAGCCTGGCTAGCCTGGGATCAAGCACTGGCCGGGACACCACATCTGGTCTGTTTTGCCATAAAGGCCAACTCCAATCTGGCTGTGCTGAACATTCTTGCGCGCCTGGGCGCTGGTTTCGATATTGTCTCCGGTGGCGAACTGGAAAGGGTTCTGGCCGCCGGCGGAGAGCCTGCGCGCATTGTTTTTTCAGGCCTGGGCAAGACGGCCGAAGAAATGCGTCGGGCGCTTGAAGTCGGCATTCTTTGCTTCAATGTCGAATCCATCGCCGAGCTGGAGCGCCTGCAAACGGTCGCCGCTGAGTTGGGCGTCAAGGCGCCGGTATCACTTCGGGTCAATCCTGATGTGGACGCCATGACCCACCCGTACATTTCGACCGGCCTGAAAGAAAACAAGTTCGGTATCGATATTGCCAGCGCGCCGCAAGTGTACCGCCGCGCCGCCGAATTACCGAACATCGACGTGCGCGGTGTAGATTGCCATATCGGCTCACAGCTGACTGACGACACCCCCCTGATTGACGCTCTCGACCGCCTGCTGGCACTGGTCGATGAATTGGCCGAGCAGGGCATCAAGATCCATCACCTGGACCTGGGCGGAGGACTGGGCGTGACCTACCGAGACGAAACGCCTCCATCACCGGCAGCGTATCTGGCCAAGGTAAAGGCGCATCTCGGCGAGCGTGATTTGACGCTGCTGTTCGAGCCCGGCCGTTCCATTGTCGCTAACGCCGGCGTGCTGCTTACTCAGGTCAATCTGCTCAAGCCAACCGAACACAAGAATTTTGCCATTATCGATGCCGCAATGAATGATCTGATCCGCCCTGCACTGTATAGCGCCTGGATGGGCATTGATGCGGTGCGGCCCCGCGATGATGTGCCCGCTCTGGAATGGGACATCGTCGGCCCGGTCTGCGAGACCGGCGATTTTCTCGGCAAGGATCGCAGCCTTGCGCTTGCCGAAGGCGATCTGCTGGCCGTGCGTTCGGCAGGTGCCTACGGTTTTGTCATGAGCTCGAACTACAACACCCGACCGCGAGCGGCCGAGGTGATGGTCGATGGTAGCCAGTGTCACCAGATCCGCCGTCGTGAAACCCTCAGCGAGCTTTTCGCTGGGGAATCGCTGCTACCTGGGGTCTGACATGCTGCTGCGATTCACCAAGATGCACGGGCTGGGCAATGACTTCATGGTCATCGACCTGGTGACCCAGCATGCCCAGCTCACCCCCCGACTCATTAGGCTGTGGAGCGACCGGCATACCGGCATAGGGTTTGATCAGTTGCTAGTGGTAGAGCCGCCGGGCAATCCAGAGATGGATTTTCGTTATCGGATCTACAATGCAGACGGTAACGAAGTCGAACAGTGTGGCAATGGTGCGCGCTGCTTCGCCCGCTTCGTGGTGGACAAGCGGCTGACGGCCAAGTCCGATATCCAGGTAGAAACCGCCGGCGGACCTATTACCCTGAACATCCAGGCGGATGGCCAGATAACGGTCGATATGGGCGCACCCAGGCTCTCGCCCGCCCAGATTCCATTCGCAGCCGAGACAGAATCAACTCTCTGCGAACTCAAGGTCGAGGACGAAACACTGCAGATATCTGCGCTATCAATGGGCAATCCGCACTGCATCACGCTGGTAGATGACGTGGATACCTACCCGGTCGAACGTCTAGGTCCGCTGATCGAACGTCACATCCGCTTTCCAAAGGGCGTCAATGCTGGCTTCATGCAACTGGTCGATCGTCACCATGCCCGCCTGCGCGTATTCGAACGCGGAGTCGGCGAAACCCGCGCTTGCGGCACCGGCGCCTGCGCCGCAGCGGTAGCAGGCATCCGCATGGGGCATCTGGCCTCGCCGGTGCAGATCGAGCTGCCCGGTGGCAACCTGCAGATTGAATGGGCTGGTCCCGGTGAGCCGGTAATGATGACTGGCCCAGCCACCCGCGTTTACGAAGGACAGATACGTTTATGAGCGACAAGCCATTACATCCTGCGCACCAGCTCGATGCCCATACTGTTGCCGAGTACCTGCGGCTACATCCGGCTTTTTTCGCCGAATACGACGAGCTCTTGCCCGACCTGATCATTCCCCACCAATCAGGTCAGGCCGTATCGCTAGTCGAGCGTCAGGTCAAACTGCTTCGCGAGCGCAATATCGATGTGCGTCATCGCCTCGGCCAGCTGATGGACGTAGCGCGTGAAAATGACCGTTTGTTCGAAAAAAGTCGGCGATTGATACTCGATCTGCTGGAAGCACAAAGTCTGGAGCAGGTTATTGCCAGCATTGAGGATAGCCTGCGCGATGACTTTCAGGTGCCCTTCGTCAGCCTGGTCCTGTTCAGCGAGGCACAACGCTTCCCCAATGCCCGCTGTGTTAGCCATGCCAAGGCGCGCGAATCCATTGGGCATCTGCTCGATAGCGGCAAAACCCTCAGTGGCGTGCTGCGCCCAGACGAATTGGCTTTCCTGTTCGGTGAGCAGGCCGACCAGGTCGCGTCCACCGCCATTGCGCCTATCCAGCATCAAGGACTGCATGGCGTATTGGCATTGGGTAGTCGGGATGCCAACCATTACCGTAATGCTACCGGCACTCTGTTTCTGGGTTATATAGCCGATGCACTGGCCCGTGTGCTGCTGCGCCAGCGTCCCATCGCTGACGACGTCAGGGTGTAAGCAATGCCTGTCAGTGCGCTGCAATCAGACCTGGAGGCCTTTCTCGCTCACCTGCAGCGCGAGCGGCAGCTATCCCCGCGCACCCTGCAGGCTTACCGGCATGACCTGGAAGGCCTACGCGACTTCCTCGACACGCAAGACTGTCCGCGCTGGCAGGCCGTCGACGCCACGCACCTGCGTCTGTTTGTTGCCAAACGCCATCAGGCGGGCCTTTCCGGCCGTAGTTTGCAACGCATGCTGAGTGCCGTGCGCAGCCTGTACCAGTTCCTGATTCGCGAACAACTGTGCAAGCATAATCCGGCGGTAGACCTGCGCGCACCGCGCTCACCGCGCAAACTGCCCCGCGCATTGGATGCGGATCTGGCTTCACAGCTTCTCGACGACAGCAGCGACGATGACTGGCTTGCCGTCCGCGATCACGCGATGCTGGAACTGTTCTATTCGTCCGGCTTGCGTTTATCGGAGCTGGCCGGCCTGGATATCAGCGAGCTCGACCTGCCCCAGGGTGAAGTGCGGGTACTGGGTAAAGGCAGAAAGACACGGCTGATTCCAGTGGGTCGTATGGCGCGTGAAGCCTTACAGCGCTGGCTCGAGCTACGCTTACTCACCAATACGCCAGAACAGGCCTTATTCATCGGCAAACAGGGGCGACGTCTTACACCCCGCGCGATTCAATTACGCGTGCGCCGCTGGGGCGTAACGCATATTGGCCAGAACCTGCATCCGCACATGCTGCGCCACTCCTTTGCCAGCCACGTGCTGGAGTCCTCCGGGGACCTGCGCGCAGTGCAGGAGCTCCTCGGCCATGCCGATATCAGCACCACACAGATCTATACCCACCTGGATTTCCAACACCTAGCCCAGGTATATGACAAGGCCCATCCGCGCGCCAAGCGCAAGACGAGTACCTGATGATCCAACTGCTGACGTTCGACCTCGACAACACCCTATGGGAAACCGAGCCGGTGGTTATAGCCGCCGAGCAGACCCTGCTGCGTTGGTTTGACAAGCATGCTCCCCGGTTTACCCAACAACTCGATAGCACAGCACGTAAGGCACTGCGTCATGACGTACTGGCTGCCAATCCGGAGCTGCGTCATCGGGTGACCGCTTTTCGCCTGGCCATCATGGAACTGGGCCTGCGCCGTGCAGGCTATGACGCAGAGCAGGCGACAGCGTTGACCCAGCAAGGCTTTGAGGTGTTTCTAGACGCACGCCATGCGTTGACGTTTTTTCCCCATGCCGAAGCACTCCTGGCAGAACTGAGCACGCGTTATCAGCTGGCAACCATCTCCAACGGCAATGCCGATGTGCGCAGGCTGGGGCTAGATCAATATTTCAGCGTGATCGTATCCGCAGACGAGGTCGGCCTGAGCAAGCCCGACCCGGCACCCTTTCTGCACGCACTGGAACGGGCCGGCGTCGAACCGGCGAACACGCTGCATATTGGTGATCATCCGGTGGATGATATCCAGGGGGCGCAGGACGTGGGCCTCCACACGCTCTGGTTCAACCGGCTGAAACTGGACTGGCCTGACCAGCCCAGACCCAACGGCGAGGTAAGTTGCCTGAGCGAAATACCTGCCTGGCTAGCCACCTACACGGTTTGAAATCAGTGAAGGCTTAGCCTATATGGGCCGGCTACCGTACTTGCCCTGGGGCTTTTTCGGCGGATCGGCAACCACATTGGCACCCACTTCCTGAACCTTGCCACCGCGAGCCATGAACTCTTCCATCTGCAGCGCCAGCATCTCACGCTCGCGCTCCTTGGCTTCGACCGACAGCCCCTCGAGCGGGTCGGCTTTTGGCGCCGCCTTTTTACGCGACTTGACTACTGGCGTGTCGCTGTCGTCGTCACCATCGCCGTCATCATCATGGTTATGGTCAGAGGTAGGCCGATCTTCGGCTTCATCCGAGTCGTCCACGTCACTGTCTTCATCGCGTTCCAGATCGTCGTTATCTAAATCGTCGTCACTCATCCCAGCCACTCCACCGTAAAAAACACGCTATTTATAGCCTAACGGCAGGATTTGGCTAGGGGTAATTCGATGTTTTTTTGTTTTATTACCCATATTCAGTCAGCCCTACAAGGCCTGCGCTCCCCGAGTCAGTCGCTGCAACTGCTCAAGATCGGTCTGTACACCGGAGGTCTCACGTATGCGGCCAAGAATTTCGCGCTTGAGCTGAATAAACTCGGGCTCAAGTTTCATATCCTGATGGCGCTCGGTGGGCAGGGGCACCTCGTAGATGCTGTCGATGCGTCCCGGCCGCGGAGCCATCAGTACAATTTTGCTACCCAGATAGATGGCTTCTTCGACATCATGAGTAACAAACAGAATCGTACTCTTTTCCAGTCGATGTACATGGCGAATGAGATCATGCATGACCTCGCGGGTCTGTGCGTCCAGCGCGCCAAAAGGCTCATCCATCAACATGATGTCGGGCCGCGGCATCAGCGCCCTGGCTATGGCCACGCGCTGCTGCATGCCACCTGATAACTGGCTGGGGTAAGCATCAGCAAAGGGTCGCAGACCCATCAGGCTGAGCAACGCATCGGCCCGTCCGCTTGCCGTTTCCACATCCGACTGGCTATAGACGGTATCGGATATCACTTTGAGCTGGCGACAAAAGCGAATGTTCTGCATTACTGTCAGCCATGGGTACAGGCTGTAATGCTGAAAGACCATTGCACGGTCCACTCCGGGACCATCAATGGGCTGGTCATGCAATAGGATCTCGCCGCTGCTATGGGTTTCAAGTCCAGCGAGGATACGCAACAGCGTGGACTTGCCACAGCCCGAGGCACCTACAAAAGTAATAAATTCGTTGGGGTGCACTTCCAGATTAACGTCCGTCAGCGCCTGAATCTGCTGTTCCCGTGTCTGAAATATCTTGCCTACGTCACGAATACGAATGCATGGCTCGTCCATGGGTACTACCTCTTCTGCCAATGGAATGCGCGGCGGCCGATCCAGCGGAATGCCTGGTCGGTGAG
>TARA_R110001592_G_scaffold27763_16_pt1 | contig 16881 bp, 17 predicted proteins | sample TARA_R110001592 | Tara Oceans TARA_R110001592 (sample SAMEA4398387) | marine metagenome | biome: Polar Biome; feature: [SRF] surface water layer (ENVO:00010504); material: water (ENVO:00002006), including particulate matter (ENVO:01000060) such as... | depth 5 m
CGTTTATAATGCGGTTTCTTTTGTCGATGCAGGCATCACCTCAACGGCGAATATCGACCACGCATTGATCGAAGACATGACAAAAGGCGCGCTGGACTACCTGAGTGCCGATAACCCTGATGCCATTATCGTTGAGTTTGGTGATGGTTTGATGGGGCGTTACGGCGTTGAGGCGGTTCTCAAAACCCCTGAAATACGCAAAAATGTCAGGCTTCATATCGGCTGTGCCGGTGATCCGGTCGGCGCGATTGGCTTGGCACGCGGATGCGCGGCAATTGGTGTTCCGATTGACGTGATTAGCGGACCCGTGACCGATAACGAAGTCGGTAAGGAAATTATCCGCAATGAGCTGGACGTTATTGTTTATAACGCCTTTAACCCAACGACAGAATGGATGGATTTGGTGATATCAAGATGGCTACAAGCGTATCAATTATCGGCATAACCGGCTACACCGGATTAGAGCTGCTCAGACTTTTAAACGCGCATCCTGACGTAAAGATTGCGCATATAACTTCGCGCCGACATGACGGGGTGAGTATCGGTTCGGTATATCCGCATCTGGCGCACATGAATCACCTGATCACCAACCCTGATCTGGATCAAATCGCCAAGGATAGTGATGTGGTGTTTTTATGCCTGCCGCACAAAACCGCGCAAGATACGGTTGCGGCGCTGTTCGGCAAAGTAAAAGTCATTGATCTATCGGCTGATTTCAGACTGGATGACGTGGCGACCTATGAAAAATACTATGCCACGCCGCATAACCACCCCGCATTACTGACTGAGGCCGTTTATGGCGCGCCGGAAATTGTCGGCGCAGAGACGATAGCGAACGCCGCCTTGGTGGCAAATCCGGGGTGCTTTGCCCTGCTCTCTCAACTGATGCTCTTTCCCTTTGCTGGGTCGATTGAACAGGCCAATATTATGGCGGTTACAGGCTCTAGCGGGTCAGGTAAATCCGCCAGTGACGGCACACACCACCCTGTGCGTAATCACAATATGAAGAGCTATAACATCAACAAACACAGGCATATCCCTGAAATTTGCAAATCCGCGCAAATCACGGAAACGCAACTGAACTTCGTCCCGACATCGGGGCCGTTCACGCGGGGGATTTTCGCGACGGCCTTCATCACCACCAAAGACGGCAGCGATATAAAATGCGCAGATGACATCTATGCCGATCATCCGTTTATCCGTTTTCAAGACGACGTCTCCCTCGCCAATATTGTCGGCTCTAACTTTTGTGATTTGAATTACAAAAAAGTGTCGCAAAACAGCTATATCGTCCAAGGCGCGCTGGATAACCTTGTCAAAGGGGCCGGCGGATGCGCAGTGCAGAATATGAATTTAATGTGCGGTTATGACGAAACCGCGGGGCTGCTACAACTCAGCCCACTTTACCCGTAAGGATCAAATCATGAGTGATACAAACAACACATTACCCGCTTTTTTCATCAACGCTTTTTACGAAAGTAAATTCCGCGATAATTTGTTCATCATCAAGGCCAGCGGCAGCGTGATCGAAGACGATGACGCCCGCAATAACCTGATTGCCAATATTCGTGAATTGAACTTGGTCGGCATCAAGGTGATCTTGATTTATGGCGGCGGACACGCGATTGACGCGGCGCTCGAACAACGCGGGATCGAGATCCAGAAAAATGACGGGCGGCGCATCACAGACGCGGCCACCATGCAGGTCATCCGCGAAGTTATCGGCGGTGATCTCTCGCTCAGTGTTTATGAGGCCATGCAACGCCACTACATCGAAGGCTTATGCTTTAACGCCGTGCCATCGGATTGGATGCATGTGGATTTACGCTCCAAAGACCCTGTTGATTATGGTTTTGTCGGCGATATTAAGGATGTTTACACCCGCCCGATTATGCGCAAACTCAAAATCACCGATTTCATCGCCTGCCCCTGCCTGTCGATCAGTGCAGACGGGCATCTGTGCAACATCAACGCCGACACGGTCGCAACGCAGCTCGCCGCAGGATTAAAGGCCGACAAGCTGATCTTCATGAGCGATGTTGACGGTGTAAATATTGACGGAAAAACCGCCCTGATGGTCACCGCAGAAGACATTCCCGGCCTGATAAAAGACGGCATTGTCACAGATGGCATGAAGGTCAAAATGGAAAACTGCCTCGAAGCTCTAAATTCAGGCGTGAAGCGCATCCATTTGATAAACGGATTACGGGAAAATGCGTTATATAAGGAAATATTCGAATCCATGGGCCCGGGCACAATGATCTTGCAAGAAAGCGAATGCGCGAATTACATGAACGAAGTCGATGTCCAGAAAGCCATCGGAAGGAAGTGATGTGAATTGGCGCTTGCTGGACATTAGAGTTGGAAGAGCGAACCGAAGGCAAACAGTTTTGGCTTTCTTCTGCCTTATTATAATCGGCCTTGTCCTCAATTTATTTAAAGATTCAATAGATATCGGCTTTATCATTGCAGGGAATATCATTTTAATATATTGCGCCCTACTCATGACAATCAGGCGCACCCGAGATAAAGGACAGAGTGGGACAAGCCTCGGACTCGCTATACTGTTTATCAAACGTGATGCGTTATTTTCACTAAAAGATATCGTTACGAGCCCGTTTGTAACGGCTATAAATATGTTGGGGCTTCTTATACGTCCCACAGACACATTCTATAAAGGCAACAGAGACGAAAATAAATACGGAAGCGAGCCACAAGGCATAGATTTCAATACAATGGTTTCCGGGCCACTCGAAGAGCTTGATGAAGATTTTCACTACGACGCCTTTGATGAAGAGGACTTAAGAAATAACAATAGAAATAAAGGAAAAGACGAATGACAGCAGCACAAGACATCATCAAACAAACCGAAGGTCTTTTGGTTTCGACCTATAATTCGCAGCCTGTCGTCATGGATCGCGGAGAGGGTTGCTATGCCTTTGACACAGACGGCAAGAAATATCTGGATTTTGCCGCGGGCATCGCGGTGGCCTCACTGGGGCATGCCCATCCGAAATTGATGGAAACCATCACCACGCAAGCCGCGCGTTTGATGACGTGCCAAGCCTCTTACGCCACGCAGGAAAAACTTAAAGCGGCGAAATTACTAATTGAATCGAGCTGTTTCGATCAAATTTATTTCTCGAACAGCGGAACGGAGAGCGTCGAAGCCTCCCTCAAATGTGCGCGCAAATGGGCGTATGATGAAAAAGGCGAAAACTGCAACGAGATCATCGCCTTTCACAAATCATTCCACGGACGCACATACGGATCGGCAAGCGTTACCGAAAAACGCATGGTACAGCCCTTCTTCGGCCCCTACTTGCCCAATGTGCATTTTGCCGACTTTAACGATATCGACAGCGTAAAGGCATTGGTTTCCGATAAAACCGCCGCCATTATTATTGAGCCTGTGCAAGGCGAAGGCGGTTTAGTGCCCGCGGATAAAACCTTCCTGCAAGCACTACGCGCGCTATGTGATGCGGAAAATATCTGTCTGATCTTTGATGAGGTTCAAGCGGGTTTCGGGCGTTTGGGTACGCTGCACGCTTATCAATCCTTCGGCGTAGAGCCGGACATTGCCGCATGGGCAAAGGGCATGGGCTCAGGCTTTCCCGTCGGCGCGATGGCAGCAAAGAAAAAGTTCGGCAAGGCCATCGTCGTCGGGACACACGGCACGACATACGGCGGCAATCCACTGGCCTGCGCGGTTGCGGCTTGCGTCATGGAAGAAATGACCTCAAGCGGCTTTATGGAGAACGTCAATAAAGTCTCCGGCGTTTTGTTTGACGGGCTGGCCAAAATCCAGCGTGAATCCAACAAAATCACCGAAATTCGCGGTAAAGGTCTGATGATTGGCGTTGATACGGTTTTTGAAATCAAAGACGTGCTCAAGACGCTCCAAAGCAACGGCCTGATGGCCACACAAGCAGGCAAAGCCACATTGCGCCTGACACCGCCGCTTATTTTAAACGAAAACCAAGCCGAAGAAGCCTTGGTCATTATCGAAAAAACATTGAAAGAAATGGATTAAAACAATGACAAAACCTGTAAGACACTTTCTGGACTTACCGGATATTCCCTCCGAAGAGCTTAAGGGCATCATCAAACATGCCCACGCGCTCAAGGCGGAAAAATTCTCTCCCCCTCAAATTATGGACGGGCTGTCGCTTGCCATGGTGTTTGACAAACTCTCAACGCGCACACGGGTTTCCTTTGATGTCGCAATGAAGCAGCTTGGCGGTCATACCATCGTGATGAGCAAAGGCGAAATGCAATTTGGCGGCGCGGAAAGCATCGAAAGCACCGCCAAAGTGCTCTCGCGCTATGTCGATGCCATCATGGTACGGATGAGTAGCCACGATAAATTGTTGGAACTGGCCAAATATGCCGAAATTCCGATTATCAACGGCATGACCAATGAAACGCATCCTTGCCAGATTATGGCCGACATCATGACGATTGAGGAAAACATCCAAACAATAGAGGGCAAAAAAGTCGCGTGGTTTGGCGATTATAACAATGTTTGCCAATCCTATATCAATGCATCGAATATCTGGAATTTCGATTTCATCATGGCCTTGCCGGAATCCTTAAACGCCAACGTCCCCGAAGGCACAAACTTCACCAATAACGCTAAAGAAGCGGCAAAAGGCGCGGATGTGCTCGTCACCGATACATGGGTATCATTGGGACAAGAAGGCAAGGATATCGAGAAATTCTGGCCGTATCAGGTCAATGCGGAGCTTATGGCTCTGGGGAATGAAGGCGCGATCTTCATGCACTGCCTGCCGATCCATGAGTGGGAGGAAGTCAGCGAAGAGGTTGCCAGATCCCCCGCCAGCGTAATTTTCGATGAGGCCGAAAACCGTCTGCACGTACAAAAGGCCATTTTGGCGTGGTGCTTGAAAGACGCAGGTGTAAAGCTTCAAAAACCATTAGGGTTTTAAATGCGTGCATGAAGACATACAAAACCGCAATAAACGCGTTGAATCCGACAAAGCATGGGAAACATCCCTGACGCGGCGGAGCATTATTACGCTTGTGACTTATCTGGTTGTCGGTTTTTACCTGAACTTACTAAAAGTTGATTATGCGTGGCTGCATGCTCTTGTGCCGCCCGCTGCCTATGTGCTATCAACACTCTCGCTAGGCTTTGTTAAAAAAATCTGGCTTAAAAAGATATATGCGAAAAAGGACAACACGACATGAGCAAGGGTAAAATCGTTCTCGCCTATTCCGGCGGATTAGACACATCGGTTATTTTGAAATGGTTTATCGAAGAAGGTTATGAGGTCATTGCCTATATCGCCGATGTCGGACAAGAAGAAGATTTCGAAGCCGCAAAGGAAAAAGCTTTAAAAGTCGGTGCTGCCAAGGTTTATGTTGAAGACTTAAAAGAAGAATTCGTGCGCGATTACATTTTCGCCGCCGTTAAGTCACAAGCGATTTACGAGGGGCGTTATTTGCTCGGTACATCTGTCGCACGTCCGATCATCGCCAAACGTCAAATTGAGATTGCCGAAATAGAAGGCGCGCAATATGTATCACATGGCGCAACAGGCAAAGGGAACGATCAGGTTCGTTTCGAACTGTCCTATTACGCATTGAAGCCCGACATTAAAGTGCTCGCCCCTTGGAAAATGGAAGAGTTCCTAACACGTTTCGAAGGCCGCGCAGACATGCTGAACTATGCCGACCAATATGGCATTCCGGTTACCGCCACACGCAAGAAGCCCTATTCCGAAGATGATAATATGCTGCACATTTCCCACGAAGCAGGCATTTTGGAAGACCCGAACGCCCCGGCAGAGGAAGATGTTTATTCCCGCACCAACGGCACAGCAACCTCCCCCGATAAGGCCGACACGCTGACCATTGATTTCGAACAAGGGATACCTGTGAAGGTCACAAACCAAACCGATGGTAAGGAAGTGACAGGCGCGGTTGCACTGTTCGAATATTTGAACGAGCTTGGCACATTGCACGGCATTGGCCGCCTCGACATGGTTGAAAACCGTTTCGTCGGCATCAAATCACGCGGCGTTTATGAAACACCGGGCGGTGAAATTCTGTATAAGGCTCACCGCGACCTCGAAGGCTTAACGCTGGATCGTGAAGTGATGAAATTACGCGATCAAATGTCTTTGAAAGTGGCAGAGCTGATTTATAACGGCTTCTGGTTCTCTCCCGAATTTGATCTTCTGATGACCTTCATGGATAAGGCGCAGGAAACCAACACAGGTTCCGTTCAGATTAAATTGATCAAAGGCGTCGCCTACCCCATCGCACGTAAAAGCCCGATTGCCCTTTATGATCCCGAGCAATCCTCCATGGATGTGGAAGGTGGTTACGATCAGAAGGATGCCGATGGCTTTATCAAGATCAATGCGGTGCGTTTGAAAAACAACACCAACATACATGGCAAGCCGATCAGCAAAAAATCAAGCAAGGCGGCTTAGTGATGAAAAAAAGCACAGCCACAGTCACGGGAAGCGGTGACACCAAGCATCTTGTTCTTGAGTTTGATATTGATAGTGACGGATGGTTTTTATATGCCCATACATCATTGGACACCGCCCCCACGCTGGAGCTTTGGCACATGACCAAAGAAGACGCCCAAGCGCAAGCGCAGGAAGATTACGGCGTTGGCATTCATGACTGGAGCGAAGACGGCGACGATAATACAGAGCCGACACGCGATTCCAATGGCACAGAGCTTAAAGATGGTGATACTGTCACCTTGATTAAAGACCTTGAGGTTAAAGGCGCAGGTGTGACGCTCAAACGCGGTACGACGGTTAAAAATATCAGCCTGACCAACAACCCCGAGCAAATTGATTGCCGCACAAAGGAAGTTAAGGGGCTGGTTCTGCTCAGTTGCTTTGTGAAAAAACTCTCTGAGTAAAACCAAACAACCACCAACAAAAGGCGTCTATCATGATTAACCAGTACGCAACCGCACAATGGTCAGGCACGATCAAAGAAGGCCAAGGCCAGATGAGCACACAAAGCGGCGTTCTAAAAGACACGCCCTATGGCTTCAACACACGTTTTGAAGGTGAAGCAGGTTCTAACCCTGAGGAGCTTATCGCCGCCGCGCACGCCGGATGTTTTTCCATGGCGCTGTCTAAAATCCTTGGTGAAGCCGACATGACCGCTGATTCCATCGACACCAAAGCCACCGTAACATTGGACAAAGTCGATGGCGGTTTTGCCGTCACCAAAAGTCATCTGGATGTAACCATCAAAGTATCGGGCGGCGATGAAGCTGCAATGAAAGATTGCGCACAAAAGGCAAAAGCCGGTTGCCCGATTTCAAAGCTTTTGAATGCTGAAATTTCGATGGATGTCACTGTCGAAACGTAAAATAACGGTCTGATTATTCCATTAATAAATCAGGGGAGCGCCCGAAGAAATCTTCCTTATGGATGGGCAACCCCTGTGACCTTAATTCCGCACATTGCCAAAAGGCTTGCTCGGCCTTAACGATCACTTCCGCATTATAGGTTGCGCGCTCTTTCATATCATCACGCAGATCAAGCGGTGAAACGAAATTATCCAAATGCGCATCTTCCCATAGCGAAGACATCGAACCTTGCTTCATGAACACACCTTGAAAGTGCGTTAAGCTATTTTCGGTGTTACTGCGATTTTTCCATGTATCAATAATTGCCAAATCCGCTTCGTGATCCTCTGCCATCGGCATCGTGACATAAACATGATCTGAAATCTCAGCGGCGAGCGCGAAATCATCAAAATCCACAATCTGCACCCCAGACCTGATATTCCCTCTATCCTCATGCCCCTTTAAGGCCTCATGCATGGCCTCAAGCACATCAGGGTCAGGGTGCGTCAGCGAAATAAAGCCCTTGCGCCCTTTTTGTTTACTCTCCGCCATGCGGATCATCCCCGATGTTAACGGCGATAAGTCACTCTTGCGATCAAGCGATCCGATAATCAGAACATCATCACCCTTCGTCATACCGGACATATCACGCGCCGAAATCTCTAAACGGCGCGCTTTATATTTGGACGTAATATGCTGGTGCATAAAATTTGTGTCAGAATTTATAAAAGACAGCAATTTCCCGTATTTCTCACCCGTTTCCGAATGATTTTTTATAGAGGTCGCCCAAGCGTCAAAAAACTGATGTCTGTTATGGCTGTTATATTGTCCACGCTCAAAGCCCGAGGCGAATTGCATAATATGCGCATAGGCGTGCGATCCCCCCAGACTCGTGTAATCACGATCCAGCTTATCATGTGGAAATTCGTCAAAATCTTCTTCAAAACCGTAATATAAATTACGGCGGCAATTCTGCGCGAAAGGCGCAAGTGTATCGCGTTTCCATTTTGAAATTTGTTGCGGCAAATCATCGGATTGGAAGTCTATAACGACCAAATCCTTAATCATGTCACCGATTGTATCCCTATTTACACCCATTTTTATGCATTCTTTATTTGTTTTTCTGAGCAAATTTAGCATTTTCCATACAAAAAAATCAAGTAAAGCCATAGTAAACAGAGCATTAATTTGTTAAGACCATAGGCTATACGGAAAAAGTCAGGTTTATATTATGGACATCCATTCAATTTACGCGCTCATCGGGTTTCTGCTGGCGGCTTATGCCGTGATAGGAAATGATGCTGTTCAAACACTTGGAACGTTCATTGCGTCCAATATCAAAATCTTCAAATGGTATTGGCTCTGGCTCGCGGCCTCCCTCGTTCTTATCATCACACTCAGTTACGGTTGGGTGGTGAATGACGGCGATATTTCATTCGGACGGCTCGATAAAATTCCGCCGATGGAAATTCAATGGTATCACGCCGCTGCGCCGCTTATCCTTGTTATGCTGACCCGCGTTGGCATTCCCGTATCAACCACCTTCCTTGTCCTATCAACCTTTGCCAGCACCTTGGTTTTGGAAAAAATGTTGGTCAAAAGCGTGATCGGCTACGGCCTTGCCGCGATCATAGCCTACAGCTTATGGCTCATTATTTCGCGTTTTATGAACGAAAAATACAACATGGTGAAGAAAGAAAACCGTCTGAAATGGCGAATCTTGCAATGGGGCGCAACGGGTTTCCTCTGGTATAGCTGGCTCAGCCATGACATGGCGAACATCGCCGTCTTCCTGCCCAGAGATTTACCACTTTGGATGCTGTTTGGTGTTCTTACCATTTTATGTGGTTGGCTTGGCGTTATTTTCTGGAGCAACGGCGGGAAAATCCAGAATATCGTTCTGGAAAAATCAGGCACACGTTTTATTCGCTCGGCAACCATTATTGACTGTGTCTATGCGCTTATTCTGATTTATTTCAAGCAAATGAACTCCATCCCGATGTCAACAACATGGGTGTTTGTCGGCCTGCTGACAGGGCGCGAATTGGCCATTGCCACCACCTACCGCGATACCTATAAGGCGGGGTACGTCTTCCCGTTGATCGGGAAAGACTTTCTGAAAATGATGATCGGGCTGGGCGTCTCTGTTGCTTTGGCGCTGCTCATTCACTATATTCTCGAACCAGCAATGCTGGATTAAAACGTAAGGCCGAATAATATGACACAGGATAATGCCAACCAAATGTGGGGCGGACGATTCGAAGACAAGCCCTCCGACATTATGGAACAAATCAACGCCTCAATCGGTATCGATAAACGCATGTGGCGTCAGGATATCCGCGGCTCTATCGCGCATGCGACCATGCTGTCGCAACAAGGCATTATCACCAAGGACGAAGCGGTGGAAATCGTTAACGGTCTGAACGCCATTGCCGAAGAGATCAAAAGCGGACAGTTTGAATTTAAACCTGCCCTTGAAGATATTCACATGAACGTCGAAGCGCGCCTGCGCGAGATGATCGGCGAAGTTGCCGGAAAGCTCCACACAGCGCGCAGCCGTAACGACCAAGTCGCCACAGATTTCCGCATGTGGACGCGTGATGCGATTGATGAAATCGTCCATCTGATCGAAGATTTCCAAGACGTGATTGAGGCTCTGTCCGCCAAACACGCCAACGACATCATGCCCGGCTTTACGCACCTTCAAGCCGCGCAGCCCATCACATTGGCGATACATCTCAGTGCTTATGCCTGCATGCTCAACCGTGATAAATCGCGTTTTCTTGATGCGCGCAAACGTTTGAACACCTGCCCGCTCGGCTCTGCCGCTCTGGCGGGAACGCCCTACCCGATTGATCGTGAATTTACGGCGAAAAAGCTCGGCTTTGACCGCCCGACACTCAGCACAATGGACGGCGTTTCGGCACGTGATTTTGCCAATGAGTTTTTATTTGCCTGCGCGCAATGCGGCCTGCATCTCTCACGTTTGGCAGAGGAAATCATCATCTGGGCAACGCCGCAATTCGGCTTTATCCAGCTTTCTGATGCATGGAGCACCGGAAGCTCGATCATGCCGCAAAAGAAAAACCCTGACGCGGCGGAATTGGTGCGCGGTAAAACAGGCCGCTTAACCGGTAATCTCGTACAAATGATGACCGTGATGAAGGGCTTGCCCCTTGCCTATAACAAGGATTTGCAAGAAGACAAAGAATCCGTTTTCGACAGCTTTGACACGATTGCCCTGTGTATTCAGGCCATGAAGGGCATGCTGGAAAGCGCGACCTTTAACACCGATGCCATGCTGAACTCTGCGGAAATGGGCTACACCACCGCCACCGCGCTTGCCGATTGGTTGGTGATGAATCTCGGCCTGCCGTTCCGCGATGCGCATCACATCACAGGCGCGGTTGTTAAAATGGCGGAGAATAAAGACTGCAAACTTGATGAGCTTGCCCTTGGCGACCTGCAAGCCATACACGCCGATATCACCGATGATATTTTCGGTGTTTTAAGCGTGAAGAAATAAAACCACAAAATTTAAGGGGCAGCCCTGCGATCAATGCAGGCTGTCTGGTGTTTGCACCGCCACATCAAAGGCGTGCAGAATATTCACCGTGGCTTGCATCACGCCCTTTTCATAGCCCAGAATATAATCAGACACATCAACGAAATTCGCCCCCGCCTGCACCAGCGCGCCGCAATTTTTGTTGGTTAGCCCCGCGCCGCGCGCCGCGCACAGCATATCAGTGCCGCCCTTAACCGCGCGGATCAATAACGGATCAGCAGGCACAACCAGATAATCGGCGTTCAACAACAAGGCGCGCTGCGCGTCTTCCTTCGTGGTTGCATGAATGCCCAAAATCACATCCTCACCAAGCGAGGCGCGCCCCTTAAGAACATCATCTTCCATGCGCAGCAAAAAACCATCCGCATCGACGGAATCCAAATTATCAGACATGCCACTCACAACGGCGACCAGCCCCTGAGCGCGAATAATGGGAATGATATCGGCGATACGCTCGGCAACGTCTTGACTATAGGCAAGCTCAACCACGCCCATGTTTTTCTCATAACCCGATGCGCGGTTAATCGCAAAGGCCATCTGACGGACATAGCCAATCAGATCCAGCATGTTTGAAAAATCATCTATCCGCACATAAATCCCGCAAGGTGGGCTTCCGCTCTTGTCGCTGCTCATTGTTTGTGCTTTCCTTAAATTATACAAATCAGTACAGTGTGCTAATGGAAAAAATCCTTCAAATCAAGAACCTTCATGTTGATTTCAAAACACCTTCAGGCCGTTTTCAGGCCGTTAAAGGGGTCAGTTTTGATATTCAGCGCGGGCAAACGGTGGCTTTGGTCGGCGAATCAGGCTCGGGTAAATCTGTCACGGCGCTCTCGGCGATGAAGCTTCTGCCCTATCCTATTGCCTCACACGCGGAAGGGTCATCTATTTTATTTGAAGGCGAAGAATTAATTGATAAGCGCGAGAAATATATGCGCTCTATTCGCGGACAGCAAATCGGTATGATCTTTCAAGAACCGCAAAGCGCGCTCAACCCGCTGCATACCGTTGAAAAACAAATCAGCGAAGTTTTGAAAATCCACCAAGGCATGAACCACAACGAAGCCAAAGCCCGCGTCATTGAATTGCTCGACATGGTCGGGTTATCACAATTAAAAGAGCGCATGAACGCCTATCCGCACGAATTATCAGGCGGTCAACGTCAACGTGTGGTCATTGCCATCGCACTGGCCAACAACCCCGAATTATTGATCGCCGATGAACCCACCACCGCGCTGGATGTCACCATACAGGCGCAAGTACTCGAATTGCTGCAAACGCTTCAAAAAGAATTAAACATGGCGATGCTGCTTATCACGCATGATTTATCAATTGTTGAGAAAATGGCCGATTATGTTTGCGTGATGCGTCACGGGGAAATATTGGAACAAAAAGATAAAAAAGAACTGTTCGCCAAGCCGGAGCATGACTATACGAAAATGCTTCTCAGCACCATTCCGCGCGGCACTGTTCAGCCCCTAAACACCGATGCGCCGCCCCTGTTGCAGGGCAAGGACATCAAGGTTTACTTCCCCAATAAACGTAATTTCTTTGGCAAACCAACCAGCTTTGTTAAGGCGGTTGATGAGATTGATTTGACGGTGCGGCGCGGCGAAACATTGGGCGTTGTCGGGGAATCAGGATCAGGCAAAAGCACGCTTGGCTTTGCCGCCCTTCGGCTATTGAACGGGCAAGGGAATCTTGTGTTTGATGGGATCGATATCTCGTCCTATACCAAACGCACCATGCGCCCCTTACGTGCGCGTATGCAAATTGTGTTTCAAGACCCCTATGGTTCCCTCTCCCCGCGGATGAGCGTCGCGCAGATCATTGATGAAGGGCTACGGCTGCATCATAAGGACCTCTCAAACGCACAGCGCGACGCACTGGTTGTGAACGCTCTGAAAGATGTGCATATGGACCCTGAAACACGGTTCAGATATCCGCATGAATTTTCAGGGGGGCAAAGACAGCGCATTTCGATTGCCCGCGCCATGGTGCTTAACCCTGAATTCGTGGTTTTAGATGAACCGACAAGCGCGCTGGATGTGTCTGTGCAGGCCGAAATTGTCGACCTGCTGCGTGAGCTACAGCAAAAGCACATATTGACCTATATGTTTATCAGCCATGATTTGCGCGTCGTGCGCGCCATGAGCCATAAATTGATCGTGATGAAAAACGGGCGCGTGGTTGAACATGGCAACGCCGCCGATGTGTTCGATAATCCCCAAGAAGAATACACCAAGGCATTACTGGATGCGGCCATGAATTTAAAAGCGCGAAAAACCGCCTGATATCAGGCCGGAACGAGCGCGTGCTCCGCTGAAGTCACGACGTCACTATGTTGATTAAGGTGATCCTTAACCGCGTTTAAAACATCCACACTGCACACCATGCCCAGATGACTTTGCTTGCTGCTTTCTGCGATTTCTACATTCTGAATATCGGCATAATCATCCGCCCACGGATTTTGCGCCGAATCCGCAGAGACAACACCATCATGCGGAGAGTAAATCGACATGACCGGCATATCGGGCGGCCCTTCGTTCAAACGATCACGCAAACTATCCTGTATTTCCCGATCATGGCTATTGAGCAACACAAAAACCCATTCCACCATGCGGTTTACGCCTGATTTGTCCATCGCGCCGCCAAACGGGCTGCCCAGCGTTGTGACAGAGCTGACCTTATCAGGATTGTTATAGGCCAGATGCATGACTTGGATACCGCCCAGACTATGCCCGATCAAGCCCACCTTTTGGCCGTCATGCTCTTCGAATATTCGATCGAGTTGGTCTTGTTGCCTCTGCGCGATGTCATTCACAACGCCCAGATTGAACCCCGTATTAGAATCATAAGCATGATACCCTTCCGGGCGTAGCGCCGAACGCAGGGCATAGGTCGTCATATCATGTGCCATAAACCCCGGAATCACCATAACAGGCGCACGCCATACTTCAGGATCAGGCGTGATCAGGTCACGCGCATAGCCAAACGCGCTATTGATCAGTTCAACGCCTGTTCGCACGCCTTCCATTGCTGTATCAACATGTGCTGGTGATTGGAATTTCGTCATTGATAAACACCTTTTTGTTATTTTATTGCTTTAATGCCCCGTCAACCTTTTCAATAAATACGAGTCCCTAATATTTGTCCATATACTTCTATGGTGCAGCGCACCCAAGCCAGCCCCTCTACAATAATTACCAATTGGAATGGCATTTTTTTCTTTTTTTTAATCTTTAAAGGTGTTAAGACCTTATCAACTTTTTGTAAGGTAGAATTTAAATTCAAACAATTGATTAGAAAGAGGTGAACACTGTGGTCAGTGTCAACGTAAGAGATAACAATGTCGATCAAGCTTTGCGCGTTTTGAAAAAGAAAATGCAGCGCGAAGGGATCTTCCGCGAAATGAAGCTTCGTCGTCATTACGAAAAACCATCCGAGAAAAAAGCACGCGAAGAAGCCGAAGCAATTCGTCGTTGCCGTAAGATGGAACGTAAACGTCGCGATCGCGACGGCTATTAGAGCTAATTTTAATATTTTTTAAAAACTGCCTGCACTTTGTGTGGGCAGTTTTTTTGTGTGTGTAAATTCATATATGAATATGCTAGACTATTCCCTCATATGAAACTTTCAGGATTAAACACAGTTATGACGTTCTTTGAAAAGAAACATCTTTTGAAATTTACACTTATTTTCCTTACTTGTTTTTTGACTTTCAACGCTTCGGCGCAAGAATCACAATCAGAGAGCACCCCTAAACCTGAAGCGACCAAGGCCAAAAGCAAACCCAACGCACTCTACGCTGATCAAGGCGCGAAGGATGAAGGCACCAAATGGGAACGTTTTGAATCCATCACAGGGATCTTCTCCACGAAGTTCCCCCATAACTATCGATACAGAGTCTTTCCGTTTCAATTTAACAAAAACACTGTCGCTTTTAGTACAGAGATCATCTCCGCACTTGATGGTAAAGAGGTAACAAAAGATAAAAGCATCCTCATTCGCGCCGTTCAAACATTCGGCGACCGTATGACCGGCAGAGATATCAAAAGAATTTTGGATCGTGAAACCAGAAAATACGCGCAGTCCGTTCGCGCTATCGGCGGCACGGTCTTAACCAACGAGGACGCCACTTACAAAAACTTTCCGGCAAAGCGTCTTTACATCACCTACATTGAGAACGGTGAAAAGTTCGGCATGCGGATCAGAATTTTCCTAACCGATCATTCAAAAATCGAACAGGTTTTAACAGGCCCTGCGGAAACAATGTATTCATACCGCTCCGATGATTTCTTTGATTCACTGAAGTTATTTGATGGAATCACCCACCTGAAAGAGCCCAAGGATATTGGCAACGGCTGGCGTCAAATTTCATCCAAAAACAACATCTTCACGGTGACTGTCCCCCCTAAAAATACGGATTACACACCAGTTCCACCGAGATTCAGAACGTCACAAAAAAGAGAAGCGTTCAATTTTCAATTTATTGACCCTATCCGTGAAGAAACGATGTTTTACAATGTTTACTCTTATAAACTGGACTCCAAGGTAACCTACGAAAATGCAAAAAGTCTGCTGTTCGCAAACCATATTACAAAATTCGTGAAAAACGCCTCTATCGACAGCCTCAAAACAGAGAATAATATCATTGATGGCGTAAACGTCATGACAACCAAGCTGATTATTACCCCGCCGACAAACCTTCCTTATATCAATACGATCTTTATGGAAGTGCACTACAAAGACGATACGATTGTCGTACAAGAAGTTATGGCTTCGGCTGGTCACGCGCGCTCGGAACTTCCTTCACTGTTGATGGACACACTGAAATTCCATCCTGAAAAATACAGCTACACACCCAGAAACAAGGCACAAAAGAAACCTGCCGATAATCCGGATGACGAGATTGTAGAAGAAGATCTGGAAGAAACAGAAGATAGCGACCTCATCCCGCCGAAAGCAGCGGATAAATAATCCATAATCGGATCGCAACGCCCTGCTTCGCGCAATTTTTATATATAATCTTTAAGCCGCTTGGTGAGCCATACATACTCTGCATCTGACAAATGGGGCTTCAAATCTTGTTCTACTGATTTGAAATAAGATGACAGCCACGCATTTTCATTCTCATCCAGCATAGCGCGCATAATCAACGATGTATCAAACGGCGCGCGTGTGAGGGTTTCAAAACAAAGATGGTCAGGCGTATCACTCGCACAGACAAGAACCAGATTTTCAACCCTGATCCCGTATGCATTTTCCTTGTAATAGCCCGGCTCATTCGAAACCACCATGCCGGTGCGAAAAGCGTTCTCCTCCTTGGGGGAGATGTGCGTTGCCTTTTCATGCACGCACAAATAACACCCGACGCCATGCCCCGTGCCATGGGCATAATCCAACCCGACCTCCTGCAAGGCACGGCGCGCCAGCGCGTCAATATCTTTGCCCGCTGTGTCTTTGGGAAAAACAGCCGAGGCAACGGCGATATGCCCCTTTAACACGCGCGTGTAATTCTCTTTCATCTCTTGCGATGGCTGACCGATACCGATTGTGCGCGTGATGTCGGTTGTCCCCCATTGATATTGACCGCCACTATCCACCAACAGCAGCCCATCGCCCTTAATCAGCGCATTGGTACGGTTGGTGGCACGATAATGAATAATCGCACCATTGCCACCAAATCCGGCAATGGTTGAGAAACTCGCCCCAAGATAGCTGTCATGCTCCAGCCTATAATTCTCCAAGGCTTGCTCGGCAGATAACTCGCTAATTTCAATTGTGTTCTGATGCTCATCAATCCATTTCAGAAACTTTGTCACCGCAACGCCGTCAATAACATGCGCCTGACGTATGGCCTCTTGCTCGCTTTGAGTTTTAATCGCCTTCAGAGCAATACACGGATCGTCTTCATCCAGTATGTCAATATCCCGCTGCGCTACGGCGCGGCTGAACCATGCGGGGG